>Ga0265318_10000046_pt1 | contig 126568 bp, 132 predicted proteins | sample 4821metaG_FD_192431 | JGI IMG/M metagenome (GOLD analysis project Ga0265318, IMG submission 192431) | Rhizosphere microbial communities from Carex aquatilis grown in University of Washington, Seatle, WA, United States - 4-8-21 metaG | ecosystem: Host-associated > Plants > Roots > Rhizosphere...
AACAGGCCCTCATCGCCGTCGCCAGAAAACTCCTCGTCCTCGCAAACCTTCTCATCGCAAAGGACCGTCTCTGGATGCAATCCGCCCCCAAATCCGCTTGACTCCCAACACAGATGCTTCCCTCGCACTGCGCGCGACGCGCGCAGTGCCCGCCGGGGATGACATTGAGTTTGTCAGACGCTTTTGCGCGAGCGCATGCGCGCATGGCGCATCAGGAGCACGGGACGGGTGCGCCTGACCATGTGGCGGATCGCCTGCGGCCCGCGATGCAGGAAGACATCGAACTGCCGCGACAGCCATTCGAAGCGGTGGCGCAGACGCGTCAGCCCACGGCGGAAGGATTTGGAATGCGCGGTCAGGATCGCGCAGCCGATCAGGATCGGGCCGAAACCGATCATCGGGATCGGCAGCGGCATGGGCATGACCACCGCGCCGATGACGACGAGGGTCCAGCCGAGACCGACGAAGAATATCCTACGCATTCAAAAAGCTTCCGCGGCGGCGCACTCCGCCCGGTTTGACCATACACCAATGGCTGCCTACCATCGGTTAACGATTATTGCGAAATGCGACGGAGCGAGAGATGAAATTCTACAATTCCATCGGGCCCAACCCCCATGTGGTCCGCATGTTCATGGCCGAAAAGGGCCTGAAAATCGAAACCACGGACGTCGATCTGATGGCCGGGGACAACCGCAAGGAGGCGCATCTTGCGCGCAATCCGCACGGCCAGATGCCCGCGCTCGAGCTCGACGACGGCAGCTTCGTGAGCGAGATCCTGGCGATCTGCGAATATCTCGAGGACACGCACCCCGCCCCGCCCCTGATCGGCTCCAACGCGAAGGAGAAGGCCGAGGCGCGCATGTGGACGCGGCGCGTCGACCTCAACATCTGCGAGCCGATGGCCAACGGCTTCCGCTTCAGCCAGGGCCTGGGCCTGTTCAAGACGCGCATCGTGACCGTGCCCGAGGCGGCCGACGGCCTGAAGAAGATCGCGCAGGACCGGCTGACCTGGCTCGACGGCCAGCTGGCCGGCAAGGAGTTCGTCTGCGGCAAGCGCTTCACCCTCGCCGACATCCTGCTCTATTGCTTCGCGGATTTCGGAGGCGCCGTGGGCCAGCCGCTCAATCCCGACAACAAGAACGTCGCCGCCTGGTTCGCCCGGGTGAAGGAACGGCCGTCCGCGAAGGCGTGAGCGGGCGCATCTAAAAAATAGTCGTCATCGCCCGGCTTGTCCGGGCGATCCATTTTCCTTCTTCCTTCGTGTTGCCAAATTGGATCGCCCGGACCCTTACGGGCCCGGCGATGACGGTGTGTGGTTGGAGGGTGTGCACCTGCACCCGCGCCGCCCGCGTGCCGGGAGATTTGACACAATTCCAATACGAATGGATTCTACCGTCGCTGGTTTTCGGCAATTCGGGGGGATCATGCAATTCGTATCGAGGGCGCGCCTTGCCGCGCTCGTGGCGGCCGTGTTCGTGACGGCTTGGGCGAACGGCGCACAGGCCGCGACGCTCAAGACGCTCTATTCCTTCTGCAGCCTCGCCAACTGCACGGACGGAAGCAATCCGGGCTCGGCGTTGCTGATGGATTCCTCCGGCAACCTCTACGGCACCGCGACCAGCGGCGGCGTCAACGTCAGCTTCGGCGCCGCCTACGAGCTCGTGAAGTCCGGCAAGGGCTGGAAGTACCGGCGCATCTACAGCTTCTGCACGGTGGGCGTGTGCAGCGACGGCAAGGACCCGACGGGCGGGTTGATCATGGACGTGGCGGGCGATCTCTACGGCACGACGCGGCTGGGCGGCAGCGGCAACCAGGGCATCGCCTTCGAGCTCATCCCCAACGTCAAGCACACGAAATGGAAGCTCAAGACCCTCTACAATTTCTGCACGGTCGGCTTCTGCACCGACGGCGCCAATCCGCAGGCCGGGCTGAGCTATGCGGGCGCGGCCTCCGGCGCGCTCTATGACGGCACGTCGCCGCTCTACGGCACGGCGCCGTCAGGCGGCTCGGATAACGGCGGCGTCGTGTTCCAGCTCGCGCCGCACGGCAACAAATGGCGCGAGACGGTGCTGCACAATCTCTGCGGCACGACGCGCTGCGCCGACGGCAGCGAGCCGATCGCGCCGGTGACCGTCGACAGCCACGGCAATCTCTTCGGCACCACCGTGCTCAACGGGGTGAACGGCGGCGGCGTGGTCTTCGAGCTTTCCCTGCAGGCAAAGAAATGGACCGAGACCGTCCTGCACGCCTTCTGCGCCACGTTCCAGAACAACCGCTGCCAGGACGGCAACACGCCGCTGAACGGCGCGCTTCTGATCGACGGGACCGGCAACCTCTTCGGCACGACGCAGAACGGCGGCAGCCAGGCCGGCGGCACCGCGTTCAAACTCGCCCCCAACGGCGCCAGCTCCGAGCTCACCACGCTCTACAATTTCTGCTCGCTGGCGAGCTGCGCCGACGGCTCGGCGCCGCAGGGCGATCTCTCCATGGATTCTTCCGGCAACCTCTACGGCGTCGCCAACACGGGCGGCGCGAACGGCCATGGCGCGATCTACCGGCTGAACGGGACGCTCGCCGTGCTCTACAGCTTCTGCGCCCAGACGAACTGCACGGACGGCACCAACGCGCAGATGGGGGTCATCCGCGACGGCAGCGGCGACCTGCTGGGCACGACCATCAAGGGCGGCGCCGACAACGAGGGTTCGGCCTTCGAGCTCACGCCCTGACCGGGTGAAATTAATCATAGCACGCGGTTTCTGAGCTGTTTTGCTCAGGAACAGGCTTAATATCGCCCCCATGGAGGGGGATGACTTCGAACCGCGCGAAAAGCGGCCCGTGGGACAGATCGTCTTCTGGGTCTGCCTTGCCGTGCTTCTGGGGCCGGCGATGCTGGTGTGGATCGTGCGCGGCGTGGGTTTCGCCGCGCAATGCGCGCCGGGACCCGATCTGTGCCGCGGCATCGCGCTCGGCGGCGGGCTGCGCGACGCGCTGTCGCTCGCCTGGGCCGTGGGCACCGACCTGCTGCTCACGATCGTGCTCGCCGTGGTCGCGGCGATCGCCTGTTTCGCGGCGCGCCGGCCGTTCCTGGGCGCCACCTGCGCGTTCCTGCTGCCGGTGGTGAGCGCGGTGCTTCCGATGCTGGCCGTCTACGTCTCGCGCTTCGACGGCTGCGAGATCAATCCCGACGGCATCGGCACCTGCATCCTGTGGGGCGCCAGGATGGGCCGCTCCTTCCACACCGCCGCGACGATTCCCGACATGATCTACGGCTTCGTGCCCTATTCCTTCGCGCTGGCGCTGATGGTGAGCATCCTGGGCTGGTTCCTCGCCCGCCCCAAGCCGCAGCCGCCGATGCACGCCACCGCCCGCATCCGCCGGTTCGAGGACGACGCTTAGCTGTAGGGCTGCTCGTCGATCGCGCGCAGCAGGCCCTTGATCGAGCGGTAGAGCGACCACACGATCGTGCCCAGCACGATCGGGATGCCGACGATCACGAAGCACAGCGGGATGCCCACGACGAGCAGCGCCAGCGTGATCCAGAACGTCCGGATCTGGTTTTCGAAATGGCTCTCCCAGACCGTGCCCCGCGCCTCGTCACGCTTGAGATAGGCCACGATCAGCCCCGCGATCGAGGTCATGTGCAGGCACGGCCAGCCGATCAGGTAGAGCCCATAGACGATGATCGCGACGATGCGCGTATCGCTGCGCGGCAGCGCGCTTTGTGCGGCGGTTTCGGTCATGGCCGACCCTCTCCAAGAGCTACGGAAGAGGATGTGGGTGCCGTCCAGGAAGAGATCAAGGGCGGCAGCCACCGCGCGGCCCTCACCCTTCGACAAGCTCAGGGTGAGGGGCTGGCAGAGACCCTTCATCCTGAGCTTGTCGAAGGATGAAGGGGCGGCTCGAACTCAGACTAGTGCGGCTGGCTCGGGCCGCTCATGTTGCCGCCGCTCATGGCGTTGTTGCTCTGGCCGCTCATGGAATTCTGTCCGCTCATCGCGCCGGTGGACTTGGCGTCCTTCTTGTCGGTCTTCTTCTTGTGCGGGTCCTGCTTGGTCATCGAGCCGGACGCGCCGCCCGACATGCTCGAGGTCTGCTGCGGGCTCGCCATGGAATTGGAGGACGACATGGCGTTCTGGGCCAGCGCGCTGCCGGAGATCAAGGCCGCCGCGAGCGTGGCGGCAAGAAAAGTCTTCATGGGATGGTCCCTCGTTGGTTGCGAGGGCTAGTTCGCCGCCGCGCCGGATCGGTTACAGTGGCGCGGACGGATTCTCGTGACGATGCCGTAACCGGCGGGCGTCCGCTTGCGAATACCGAACCAGGGGCCGGGATTGAGCGAGGCCGAACCGCGGCTGAAGGCGTGGATGGTGGCGGCGCTGGGCGGCGACCAGAGCGCCTATCGCGCGCTGTTGGCCGCGCTCGCGCCGCATCTGCGCGCCTATTTCGCACGCCGGATCGGCCACGCCGACGCCGAGGATCTGGTGCAGGAGACGTTGATCGCGATCCATACCAAACGGGCGACCTACGACCCCGGCCTGCCCTTCACCGCATGGCTGCACGCCATCGCGCGCTACAAGCTGATCGACCATTTCCGCCGCATGAAGCTGCGCCGTACCTTGCCCATCGAAGACGCCGGGAGCGTGCTTGCGGATTCCGATTCCGAAAGCATCGCCGCGCGTCGCGACGTCGAGCGGCTTCTGGCGATGTTGCCTGAGAAGAAGCGCGCGCTGGTGCGGCAGGTGAAGATCGAGGGCCTGTCCACCGCCGAGGCGGCCCAGCGCAGCGGCATCTCGGAATCGGCGGTGAAGGTGGGCGTACATCGCGCGCTCAAGGCGCTGTCGGCGATGATCGGACGGGACGCATGAAGACCGGCGCGCTGATCGACGATCTCGCCGAACGCGGCGCTGCGATGAGCGCGGGCCGCGCGGCGCGCATCCTCGCATTCGGCGCGGGCGGCGGCGCGCTCGTCTCTTTCGCCGCGATGGTTCTGTGGCTCGGCATCCGTCCCGACATGGCCGATGCGATGACGACGGGCGCCTATTGGATGAAATTCTTCTACACGCTGCTCTTCGCGGTGGCGGGCTTCTGGACCATCGAGCGCCTGGCGCGACCGGGCACGTCGTCGCGCCGCCAGATGATCCTGGAGGCGCTGCCCTTTGCGCTGATCGCGTTGCTGGCGCTGGTGCGGCTCGCGCTGGTGCCGGCTGCGATGCGCATGCCGATGGCGATGGGGCACTCTTCGCATGTCTGCCCCTGGCGGATCGCGATCCTGGCGCTGCCGGTTTTCGCGGGCACGTTCTGGAGCTTGAGGAAGCTCGCACCCACGAGGCCCGTGATCAGCGGGCTGGCTGCGGGGCTTGCCGCGGGCGCGCTCGGCGCCTTCATCTATGCCTTCCATTGCGACGAGAGCGCCGCGGCGTTCGTGGCGCTGTGGTACACATTGGGCATCGGGCTCGTCGGCCTCGTCGGGGCTCTTCTGGGGCGCTTCCTGCTGCGCTGGTGAACTTTCAACTGAACTTTCACGGGCCTGACGCGTTTGACGGGCATGACCAATCATTCTTGATGAGGAGATATCCATGAAGATTTCGAAGCTTGCCGCGGCTATCGGGTTCGCCACGGCGCTGACCGCATCGGCCGCCTATGCCTCCGACGAGACCGAGCTCGTCGCCCACGCCACCCGCGTCGCCGAGCACATGAAGAGCGACCCTGCCTTCTCCGCGGCGCACGACATGCTGGGCCGCGCCCGCGCCATCCTGATCGTCCCCTCGCTGGTCAAGGGCGGCTTCGTGTTCGGCGCCGAGGGCGGCAACGGCGTCCTGCTCAAGCGCAACGGCCGCGGCTGGAGCTCGCCCGCGTTCTATTCGATGGGCTCGGCATCGTTCGGCCTGCAGATCGGACTCGAGAAGGCCGAGATCGTGCTCCTCATCATGAGCGACCGTGCGCTGCGCGGCATCGAGCAGGACGAGTTCAAGATCGGCGCCGGCGGCGGCATCACCGCGGTGACGCTGAGCTCGGGCGCGGAAGGCGCGACCTCGGGCCATGGCGGCGACATCGTGGTGTGGACCTCGGCGACCGGCGCCTATGGCGGGCTGACCTTCAACGGCTCGGTCATCAAGCCGCGCCACGAATGGAACGCCGACTATTACGGCCACCGGGTCGGCGTGTCCCAGATCCTGTCCTCCAGCGTGCACAACCCCGATTCGCGCGCGCTCCAGGCCGAGCTGGGCAGATAGAAAGCGAGCCGCCCCTTTATCCTTCGACAAGGATGAAGGGTCATTGAGCTCACCCTCACCCTGAGCTTGTCGAAGGGTGAGGGAGCTCCGGCCCCGAAACCGGCCCGTGCCCCAGGCGCGGGCCGCTTTCTTTTGTGCTATAAGGCCGGCAGATTTCTCAAGACCAGTGGAGACCGCCATGACCCAGACTCGCAACATGCTCATCGGCGCGGCCGTGGCCGCCCTGACGTTCCTGCCCGCGACCGCCTTCGCTGACGCGCATTCGGAAGTCGTCAATGCCGGCATGCATGCAGGCTTCGCGGCGGGCTCGCCCGACATGGCGGGGGTGCACGCCCATCTCCATCACACGCTGAACTGCCTCGTCGGCCCCGGCGGCAGCGGCTTCGACGCCAAGGAGATGAACCCCTGCGCCAATGCCGGCAAGGGCGCGATCCCCGACACGGCCGATACCGCCAAGAAGACCGCGCTCGAGCAGGCGGCCGCCAAGGCGCGCGCCGGGCTCGCCGAGACCAATCTCGCCGCCGCGCAGAAAGACGCCTCCGACGCGCGCGACATGCTGAAGAAGGACGAGTAGGGCGGCGGCACGACCCCTCTCCCGATGGCAACGCTGCCGGAGCGCGCGATACTCGACCTTCGGAAGATCGAGGACTACTGCCTCAATCTCGATCACCCACGAGGCCGGCACAAGGCGCGTGTTTTTCGCGATGCTTTAGGCCTGACCCGATCGGACGCGTCCTGGCTGCGCACCACCATTCTTGATGCGCTGCCGAACAGTCACGCCGTCGAAACGGCTAGCGACGTTTATGGGCACCGCTGGCGCGCTGACATTGCCATTGCGCGACAAGAGAGGCGTGCTGTGGTAAGAACCGTCTGGATGCAGCCGATGAACGAAGATTTGCTGAGATTTGTAACTTGTTGGGTGTTGTGATGGCACGCGGCGAAACAGCGGAAGTTGACGGCCCGGACGTTCTGTCCGTTGTGGCACTGCTTCACGACAGGCCCGAAGATAAACTCGCGCGCGGTCAAGTCGGCACAGTTCTGGAAGATTTGAATGAAACCTCGGTATTGGTCGAATTCAGCGACGACCAAGGGCGCGCCTATGGGATAGTGCCCTGCACACGTTCGGAACTGATCGTGCTGCACTACGACCAGGAAACCGCTTAGCGAGCGCTCTACGCGAAGATCGCGAACGCGAGGTTGGCCGCGAAGTTCGGCACCCAGGGCTTGAGCGGCTTGGCCCGGCTTTCCCATTCCAGCTCGCGCAGCTGCGGCGATTGGGTGCGCGGGAAGATGAAATCCTCGCGGCGGTAATCGGCATGCGCGCCGATCACGCGGATGTCGTTCGGACGATAACGGGCCGTATCTTCCACCGGTCTTTTTTCGGCGCGGCGCCGGGCTTTCGCGTGCATGGGCTTACTCGCTTTCTTCCTCCCCTCACCTTTCAACGTGCGAATCGGATGGAAAGTGTCGCGCTCAGATGCGGCAAAACCGCGAACGTGGTTTTCAAGTCACGCTGGATCGAAATGGCGCAACGGGCGTTATTCGACCAGCACCGCCATCGGCCCGGCGGACTGCTCCTGCGCGTGGCTGCGCCGCGCGCAGTCGGCGTCCATTTCCTTCTTCCATTGCACGCGCAGCCTGGCGCGCGGCACGGGATAGCGCGCGTCGAGGAATTCGGCCGCGACGACGCGGTCGGTGCGGAAATGGCGGAAGCCCTTGCGCAGCTCGCACCACGCGACGATCAGCCGGACCGCGTCCCAATAGCTGACCGCGATCGGCCAGATCACGCGTCGCGTCTCGGACGCATTCTCGTCGCGATAGGCGAGCGCGATCTTGCCCTGGGTGCGGATCGCGGCACGCACGCGCGACATGTCGATGGCATCGACCGGGCCCTTGTGCGAGGTGAGCGGCTGCAGCGCGGGCTCCATCAGAAGCGGGCGCAGATGCTCGGGGATCACCACGCCGATCTTGGCGATGAGGTCGGAGGCCGCGCGCGTCAGCACCGGATCGGCGCGCGTCATCACCCATTGCGCGCCCAGCATCGCCGCCTCGATCTCGTCCGGCGTCAGCATCAGCGGCGGCATGTCGAAGCCGCCTTCGAGCACATAGCCGACGCCCGCCTCGCCGCGGATCGGCACGCGCTCGGCCATGAGCTGGGCGATGTCGCGGTAGACGGTGCGCAGCGAGGTCTCGAGCTCGGCGGCGATCTCGTGCGCGGTGGTGGGCCTGCGCTTGCGGCGCAGGATCTGGATGATGCGGAACAGGCGGTCTGCGGGCCTCATGCGGCGAGCCTCGCGGTTTCGACCAGCCGCGCATGCGCGGTGGCGCGCGCGAGCACGCGGCCGTCCGCATCGCTCAAAACGCCTTCCACGAAAGCGACGGTCTTGCCGAGCTGCAGGACCCTGCCCTCTCCCGTGAGCCTTCCGGGACGCGCCGGCGCGAGATAGCTCAGGTTCATCCCGATCGTCACGGTGTAGAGACGTCCGCCGGTGGCGGCGAACACCGCCGCCCCCATCGTGTCGTCGAGCATCGCGGCGAGCATGCCGCCTTGGATGAAGCCCGCCGGGTTGGCGAATTCCGCGCGCCCGTCGAAGCCGACGCGGATCGTGCCCGCCTGGCCGTCGTGATCCAGGAGCGTCCACCCCAAAAGAGTCGCGCAGGGCGGCGGCGGGAAGGCGTCGAACGGGGTCATGCCATGCCTCATCGTTGCTGCCATCCTGCTGCAAGTCTGCTGACAGCATGCTGTCAGCAGCGTGGCGGTATGGAAAGAGCCGAGATGAGGAGGACCACCATGCTGACGTTCTACGGTTTCGGCCCCGCTTTCGGCCTGCCCGATCCGAGCCCCTTCGTGATGAAGAGCGAAGTCCAGCTCAAGATGGCGGGCGTGCCTTACAAATTCGAGCGCGCCGCGCCGCCCACCGCGCCCAAGGGCAAGATCCCGTTCATCCGGACGGGTGCTCACAGGGTGGGCGATTCGACCTTCATCCGCGCCCATGTGGAGAAGGAATACGGCTTCGACTTCGACAAGGGATTGAGCGCCGAGCTGCGCGCGCTGGCCTGGGCCGTCGAGCGCATGCTGGAAGACCATCTCTATTTCGCCATCCTGCACGCGCGCTGGCTCGACGACGAGAACTGGGACAAGGGGCCGAAGCATTTCTTCGACGGCGCGCCGCAGGGCGTGGCCGAGGGCGCGCGCGAGCGGGTGCGCCAGACGCTCTACAGCCACGGCCTCGGACGCCACCGCGACGAGGAGATCGTCGAGCTCGGCGCGCGTTCGCTGGACAGCCTCGCGGCGCTCATCGGGGCCAAGCCGTTCCTGTTCGGCGAGGTGCCCTGCGGCGCCGACGCCACCGCGTTCGCGTTCGCGGCCGGCGCGCTGACGCCGTTCTTCGAGAGTGCCCTGCGCAAACGCGCCGAGCGCCACGACAACCTCATCGCCTATCGCGACCGGATGCTGCGCATCCACTATCCGCAGTTCGCCAGGGAAGCGGCGTGACGCTCAGGGCGAGCGGATGAACGCCGTGCCTACGCTGGCCGGCGTCGCGTAGAAGCCGACGATCACGCCGCTGTCGTTGATGGCGGTCGCGGAGGTTTCGGTTGCGCCCGGCGCATCGAAAGGCGTGATCGTCCCGTCGGCGGTGCGCAGGAAGGCATGCTGCAGCCGCTGGCTGTCGCGATAGGTGCCGATGATCGTGCCGGCGTTGTTGATCGCGGCCGGATCGGTCTCCAGCGCTCCCGGGACGTCGAACAAGGCGAACGTCCCGTCGGCGGCGCGAACGAAGCCGTGCGCCGGGCCGAGCGCCGTTCTGGCCGAGTCCATGTAGGTGCCGGTGGTCGTTCCGCTGTCGTTGACGCCCACGGCGATCGTCTGGGCGGCGCCGGGCGCATCGAAAAACACGCAAGCCCCGTCCGTGCTTCGCACGAAGGCGTGCGCCTTCACGTGGAAATGGTTCTCTTTCGCGTGATAGTGAAAGGACCCGGCGATGACGCCCAGGCCGTTGATCGCCACGGGAGAAATCTCCTGCGCGCCGGAACAGCGGAATTCGTAGGTGCGCCCGCGGCGCAGGCGCTGGAATCCGTCGGCGTGAATCGGGAACCCGGCCCTCTGCGAACTGCCGATCGTCCTGCCGTTCACCGCGGTGACTTGGGTGGATATGGCGTGGCGCGGATCGAAGGATGTGATCGTGCCGTCGCTCGTCCGGATGAAGCCGTGGGAGGCCAGGTTCGGATCGATGGAGTTGCCCACGATCGTGCCGTTCCTGTCGATCCCGGCCGTAAAATTGCCCTCCGAGCCTCCGGCATTGAAGGTCGTGAGCGTACCGTCGAGGGCCCGCACGAAACCTGCCGTTCCGGACCCTTCATAGGTGCCGGCGACGATGCCGTCATTGTTGATGCCGGCCGCCACCGTCCATTCGGCGTCCGGCACTGCGAACGTCACGTAGGTCTGCGCCTGGGCCTGCGCACCCGCAAGGGCCGCCACCGCTGCAACGGCAAGGATGCTGCGTAACATGATTACTCCCCTGTCACCGATCGGACAGCGGAGCTTAACCCATCTACCGGTGGAATGCGCGGCGGAAATCGCGTTCCCCGTGTGGGGACGGCCGGTGGTGCCGGCCTAAGGCGTCAGGATGTACGCGCCACCGCCGCCGCTGCCCGTCGTGTAGGTGCCGGTGGCCATGCCCTTGTTGTTGATGGCGGCGGCCGAGGTGCTCGTCGAATCCGGCACGTTGAAGGTCGAGATGACGCCGCTCGTGGAGCGGAAGAAGCCATGCTCCGTCGGAACCGCGTCAAGATAGGTGCCCGCCACCGTACCATCGGCGTTGATCGCCGTCGGCTGGGTCGCCGTCGCACCGGAGACGTCGAACGAGGTGAGCGTTCCGTCCGGGGCGCGAACGAAGCCGTGGCTTCCCGCGTCGTCGTCGTAGTAGCCCGTGATCGTCCCATCGCGGGCGATGCCGGCGGGCGCGGTGTGGGTCGATCCCGCCGGATCGAACGACACGAAGGTCCCGTCCGGAGCGCGCACGAACCCATGAAACACCTGATCCTTGCCGTTGTACCACCCGGCGATGGTATCCACGCCGTTGATCGCTCTTGGTTCGGTGACCTGCGCGTCGGGATATTGGAATTCCTCGATGCGCCCGCCGCGCGAGCGCTGGAAGCCGAGGACGTGCCGCTTGCCCCTCGACAGGGTTCCGACCGTCTTGCCGTGGATCGCGGTCGCGATCGTGTATTTGGAGTGGCGCGGATCGAAGCTCGTGATCGTGCCGTCCGCGGTGCGGATGAAGCCGTGGGAGACGAAGTCGCTGGTCTGATAGGACCCGACGATCGTGTCGTTCTTGTCGATTGCCGAGGGCGTGGTGGAGATCGAGCCCGCCGGATCGAAGCTCGTGATCGTGCCGTTTGGCGCGCGCAGGAAGCCGTGCTCCGTGCCGCCGCCCTCATAGAAGCCGGCGACCGCGCCGTCGCCGCCGATCGCGGTCGGCGTGGTGGTGGTCGCGCCCGAAACGGTGAACGTCGTGTAGGTCTGCGCCGACGCGGACGCGCTCAGGAAAACCGCCACTCCGGCCACCGCCAGGATTCTGCGCGACATGTTCACTCCGCTGATCGATTGGACGGGGCGAGCCTAGCACGTCTCGATGCGCAACAGGCGACGGAAATCGCGCTCGCCGTGTGGAGAAAATATTACGGCGCGGCCGGCGCGGTCGCGCCGCGCCCAGCCGAGCTCATAGAAGCGCGCCAGCATGGCCGCGCCCAGGCTTCCGGCCAGATGCGAGCGGCGCTGGCTCCAGTCGAGGCAGGTCTTGCACAGCGGCCGGCGGCCGTGCGCCAGCGCGTCGAGATCGATGCCGAAATCCCGCGCGAACTGCGCGCCGCGCCCGGTCAGCCTGGGCGTCTCGCCGTCCGCGATCAGCCGCGTGCGGGTCATCGCGTCGAACATCGCCACGCCCATCTCGCCCGCCAGGTGGTCGTAGCAGACGCGCGCCCTGCGCAGCTCGCGCACCTTGGGGCCGGTGCGCGTGCGCATGTGGCCGGCGCGCTCGGCGATGCCCATCATGGTCTCGAGCATGTGCGCGACATCGTGACCCGACAGCTTGAAGTAGCGGTGGCGCCCCTGGCGCTGGCTCAAGACCAAGCCGCCCTCCTCCAGCTTGGCGAGATGGGAGCTCGCGGTCTGCGCCGTGACGCCCGCCTCGCGCGCAAGCTCTCCGGCGGTGAGCGCCTTGCCGCCGAGCAGCGCCGACAGCATGTTGGCGCGCGCCGGATCGCCGGCCAGCGCGGCAACGGGTGCGATCGAGGGGTCGTCTTTCATAGTTCGATGCTAATCGAAGCATGCACGCGCCGGCAAGCGGTATAAACCCGGCCTGCCCCTTGTGGGGAGGTCGAAAAACTTCGAGCGGCGCGTAGCGACAGCGTGCGCGCGAGGAGTTTTTCGGGTGGGGGTTTCGCCTGGCACCGCCGCCCCCACCCGAAAAATGCTTCGCATTTTTCGACCTCCCCACAAGGGGGAGGTAAAAATAGGAGACCAGCCAATGACCATCGTCTGCCACATCCGCTATGAGATCGATCCGTTCCAGCGCGCGAAGTTCGAGCTGTATGCGCGCACCTGGCTCAAGCTCATCCCGGCCTGCGGCGGAGCGCTGATCGGCTACTTCCTCCCCTATGAGGGGACGAATTACGAGGCGCACGCGCTGATCGGGTTTACGAGCCTGGCGGCCTATGAGAACTACCGCGCCTGCCTGCGCGACGATCCCAAATCCCGCGAGAACTTCGAATTCGCGCAGCGGGAGAAGTTCATCCTCAAGGAGGAGCGCGCGTTCCTGCAGCAGGTGACGGCGTGATCGCGGTCATTTTCGAGGTGTGGCCGGACGATCGCGGCGCCTATCTCGACATCGCCGCGTCGCTCGGCCCGCTGCTCGGCGGGATCGACGGGTTCGTCTCCATCGAGCGCTTCGAGAGCCTCGCCGAGCCCGGGAAGCTGCTGTCGCTGTCCTTCTGGCGCGACGAGGACGCGATTGCGCGCTGGCGCAACCTCGAGGCCCATCGCGCCGCGCAGGCGCGCGGACGCGGCAGCGTACTGCGCGACTATCGATTGAGGGTCGCGGAGGTCTCGCGCGACTACGGCTTCGCGGACCGCACGCAGGCGCCGAGCGACAGCCGTGCGGCGAATGGGTGAACCGTTCCGACAAAACTAAAAATGTCATTCCCGGCCGAGCGCTGCGCAGCAGCGCGAGGGGAAGGGAACCCAGGTGGAAAGACCGGATCTGGCCCATCCACCTGGGTCGTGCCTACGCTGCCGCCAGGCACTCCCTCGCATCGACGCTGTCGCGTCGATGCTCGCCGGGGATGACAACGATGGGCTATTTCTTGCCGTCGTCGTTATCGCTGTCGCTCTCGTCGTCGTTGTAGTCGTCCTTTTCGGACGCGTTGTCGTCGCGCTCGACGCGGACCTGCACGTCGCGATGGGCCTTGCGCATCTCGGCCATCGCGGCGTCGATCCTGGGCTGGGCGTCCTTGAGCGCCTTCATCACCTTCTCGCTGATATGGGCTTCGGCGATGGCGCGGCGGACTTCCGGCTTGGCTTGCGCCATCGCACGCGCGATCTCGGCGCGGATCTTGGGCTCGACCGCGCGCATGGCCTCGGCCACCTTCGCGTCGATCTTGGCGGCGTCCATCGCCTTGTCGATCTCGGGCTGGGCGCGCCTGACCTCTTCGTCGGCGCGGCGGACTTCTTCCATCGCGCGGTCCATCTCGGCCTGGTTCACCTGCACGTCATGCTCGTCGCGCTGCTCCTCGACGTTGCCGTCCTTGTGGTGGATGACGCGGACGCGGACGACGTGCGCGGGCTTCGGCGGCGCGGGCGGCACAGGCGGCACGGCGGGGAGGGCCGGCAGGGCGGGCGTGGCGTCGGCGGCTTCCGGCGGCGGTGGAGGCGGCGGCGGCAGCTCGGCGGGGGCTGCGATGGGCGCGGGTGGCGGCGGCGGCGCGTCCTGCGCCTGGACGATGTCCGGGCGGGCGAGCGCAAGTGCCGCGGTCGCGGCGGCGCCCAGCAGCGCAATTCTGAAGGCATCCATGGAGGTCACTCCTGTTCTGACACGGTTGGGGGCGAGAGCGGATTTGACGCGCGCCTCGAGCGCCGAGCCCGCCATGGCGACGCCGGGCAACGCCGCCCTGCGCCCGCGGAACTCGGAGGCGAGCTTGACGAGCTCGCCCGCATAGGCCGACGCCTTGACGCCCGCGACCAGCACGGCGTCGTCGGCGGCGATCTCTGCCTCGCGGCGCAGCGCGCGTGCGGCCCACCACACCAGCGGATTGGGCCAGTAGAAGGCGCAGGCGATGAGCGACAGCGACTGCATCAGGCTGTCGCGCCGGCGCACATGCGCGAGCTCATGCAGCAGCACGGCCTGCAGCCTCTCGCGCGGCCAGCAAAGCGAATCCTTGGGCAACAGGATCACCGGCCGCAGCACGCCCCAGGTGAGCGGACCGTCCCGGCCGTCCGACAGGCGCAATTCGCATTCGCGCCGGCCGAAGATTTGCGGAAGGTCGCCGGACGCGAGCGCGTGCGGACGGCTGCGGCGCCACAGCGCGGCCAGGCCCATCGTCCCGATCGCAAGCCGCAGCAAGGCCCACAGCACGCCCGCGAGCCAGATCGCGAACACCGCGAGCGCGAGGTCGGTCTCGCCAGGCCGCAAGGATTTTTTCGCAGGCGCCGGGGTCGCGGGCACGCTGGCGGCCGGCGCGGCGTCGCTCTCGACGGAAGCGGTTTCGACGGTGACGGGAAGCTTCTGGGGCGCCGGAGCCGGCTGCTCCAGCACGACGCGCGGCGGCACGACGAGTGCGGCGACCGGCAGCACCAGCAGCGTGCCCAGCGCGGTCAACCACACCAGATGGCGCAGGCTCGCGCGCTTCGCGGTCGCCGCCAGAATCCAGGCAAACCCCGGCAGCAGCACCGACGCGCCCAGGCATTCGACCGCAAACAGAAGCGCGCGCATCGCGAACAAGGAGCTCATCGTCCTTCCTCCCTCGCCTTCTCGATCAGCCTGGCCAGGCGGTCGAGCGCGCCCGGCTCCACGTCCTCGTGATCGAGCAGCGCCGCGACGACGCGCTCGACGGAATTGCCGTAGAAGGTCTTGAGCAGCGTATCGATCGCGCGCCTTCCCATCTGCTCGCGCGCGACCGAGGGCTCGTAGACGTAGCGCGTGCCGTCGCTCTCGTGGCGCACATGGCCTTTCTTCTCCAGGATGGTGAGAAGCGTGCGCACGGCGGTATAGGTGGGCGGGTTCGGAATCTGCTCCAGTATCTGCGCCGCGCTCGCTCTGCCGAGCGAATAGAGCGCGTCCATGATCTCGCGCTCGCGCCGGCTGAAGCCGTCGGGAGGCGCCTCCTTGGGAGGCTCTTTACGCGTGCGCTTGGCGTTGCGGCCCGTCATGCCAAAAATTTGGCAGGAGTTTTTCGCGCTGTCAATCGCCGCCCGGCGACATGACGAAGAAGCAATTCGCAGGCACCCGTTCTTTTCCGCACTCCTCGAAAAATAAAATAGCGTCGTCAAAAAATTACGTCATCGCCCGCTTTATGCGGGCGACCCGCGGCAACAAGCGAGATCATGTCCGTGGGTCGCCCGGACGAGCCGGGCGATGACGATGAGTGGGAAATGGTGAAGAGCTATTCCTCTTGCGCCGCGGTCACCGGCGCCCAGTCGTCGGCGCGCTTGCGGGCTTCGGATTCCTGGGCCTCGCTTAACGCGTCGAGGCGCTTGCGGACGTCCGGCACGATGTCGGGCAGGCCGATGGCCAGCCGCATGCCGTTGCGGTGATAGAGGAGCGCCCATTTCTCCGCCTCGACCGGATCGGCTGTGACGCCGTTGCCGTCGAGATAGAGCGTGACCAGCAGCGCCTGCGCCTTGGCGAAGCCGCCATTGGCCGCGCGCAGCACCCATTGCACCGCTTCGCCGCGCTCCTCGCCCGCATGCTTGGCGTCGCCGTCCGCCTTGGCGAGATCGAAGAGGCAGAGACCCAGATCGTGCTGGGCGATCTCGTGGCCCGCGCCGCGCTCGGCGATGGGCCTGAGCATCGGCACGGCCTTGTCGCATTTGCCCTCGACGCGCAGGCCTTCCGCGATCGCGCCGGCGTCGCGGCTTGTGGGCTTGGGGATCTCGTCGTCGCTCGGCACCGCGTGCTCGGTTCCATAGGTGTCCTCGCGCACATGCTGGGCCGAAGCCGGCATTGCCCATGCCAAAACCGCAGTGCAAAGCGCGGCCGCGGCGATCTTCCTCATCTTTCCCTCGGAGCCAGAACCCGCATCCATCCTATCACGCGCCTGCTTATTTCAGATAGCGATCGTACCAGCCGATGATCCGCGCCCTCAAGTCCTCGAGATCGGTGAGCTTGCGGAAGCGATGGCCCTCGCCCGCATAGATGAACAATTGCGCCGGCGTGCCGATGGTCTTGAGCGCGTGCCAGTATTCCAGCGATTGCGGCGCCGGGCATTCGACGTCGCGCTCGCCGACATAGAGCAGCATCGGCGTCCTGGCGTTCTTGATGAACTCGATCGGCGAGGCGGCGCGGTAGACCGCCGGGTCGTCATAGACCGAGGCGCCGAAGAACGGGATCATCCACTGGTCGATGCCGTTCTGGCCGTAATAGCTCGTCCAGTTGGCGATGCCCGCGCCCGCGACGAAGGCCTTGAAGCGGTGCGTCTGGGTGTCGGCCCACATCGAGAACCAGCCGCCATAGGAATGGCCATAGAGGCCCAGGCGACGGTCGTCGACGGGGGCGATCTTCTCCACCGCATCGACGCCCGCCAGCATGTCGCGCAGGTCGCCGCGGCCGAAATCCTTGACGTTGGCGCGCGTGAACGCCTCGCCCTGGCCATAGGAGCCGCGGTCGTTGGGATAGAAGATGAAGCTGCCCTTCTCGATCATGTCATAGGCGAAGTCGAAGCCGCCGCCATGCTGGCCGCCCGCCGCGATGTAGTGCGGCGAGTAGGCCGAGCTCGGCCCGCCATGCACGATCACGATCATCGGATATTTCTTGGCCGGATCGGTCTTCTTCGGCCCGATGAGCCAGCCCTGAAGATGGAAGCCCTCGTTCGTCCAATGAACGCTTTGCGCCGAGACGTTCTGCGCAAGCGCTGTGTTCTCATGGGTCACGGGCGCGAGATTTGGAAGCTTGCCCAGCGCGATCTCGAAGGCGTGGTCGAAATCCTCTTCGATCAACGCGGCGGACTTTCCGTCGGCGCTGAAGGAGACAGTCGGGTTGACGCCTTCCGCCCGCGCCGTGACGGGCGCGGACCACAGGGTCTTCGCCGCGCCGGGCTGCACCGAGAGCACGGCGAAACGGTCGTCCATGATGGCGCCGCCCATCACCGCGGCCCCGCGCCAGTCGATGCTGCGGAACGAGCCTTTGAAATCCGGCGTGATATTCACCGGCGCACCGCCCGCGACCGGCACGGTGTAGACGTCGCCGCCGATGGACTGCCAGTCGCTCATCAACCCGCCGATGAAGGCGAGGGTCCTGCCGTCCGAAGAGACGCGCGGCAGCTCGATCTGCATCTTGGGCGCCGCGATGACGCGTGACGCGCCGCTCTCCGAAATGAAATCGAGCGTCGCGATCCACCAATTGTTGTCGCCATTGCCTTTCGCGGCCGTCGCCACGAACCCGCCCGGCGCCCAGTCGTATTCGTAGACATAGGTGTCGGCGGGCGAGACGAGTTTGAGCGCGCCGCCCTTCGCGGGCAGGACCGCGATGCGCTGCTCGTCGTTCGCCTCGCCGATCTCGCCCACCAGCGCGGCGCCCGCTTCCACGGCGCCCGTCATCTTGTGCGCGCCTTCCGTCACCAGCAGCGCGATACGCGCCCCGTCGGGCGACCAGCGCACGTCGTCGGCTATGCCCAAGATCACGGCGGCCGCGCGCGGCTTGTTGTTCTCCACGACGGTGAGCGTGGCCTTGCCCGCCTTGCGGTCGGTCGCGATGAAGGCGAACGCCGCGCCCGACGGCGCCCATGCCGTGTCCGAATAGCGGCAGGCCTTGCAGGGATCGAAGCTCGCCAGAATCCTGCCGCCCGCGTCGCGCAGCACGACGGCGCCATGCGGATCGTCGGCCAGATTGCCGGGATCGGACGCTTCCACGTCGACGATCCTGTCGCCCTTGGGCGACAGCGCAAGATGGTCGTGGTCGCTGATCGTCACCGGCGCGGCGGCGGCGGCGCTGGCGGCAAAGGCGAGCAGAACTCCCCCGAAAAACTTCATCTCTGTCCCTTCACGGCGTTTGCTTGAGCTCCATGATCGTGCATGGCGCCTGCAGCGCGCCGCGGCGCAGTTCTACAGCTATATCGGAGGCCTCTGCCACGCTGACGTGCCCTGCGATCATGCCCGAGCCGCCGCGGATCGGGTCCACGACGAGCGGCGCCGAAATCACCCTGCCCTTGAAGACGATCGCAAAGCGCTTTCCGACATACTCCTCGGTGGCCTTGGCGAATTGCGTGGCACCGAGACTGTCAAACCTGAACGTGATCACCGGCTCGCCGGTCTGCGGATCAACGGTCTGCTGCGCGTCGACAATTCTCTCGCCCGTCACGATCTCGCTGCGATAGACCGCGAGCGCAGGCAGTTGCTCGCTCGGGTAGGTCGGGCGCTGCTTGAGGACCTCGACGCCGTCGGGCACGCGGCCGGCACGAATATCGGCGTCTCCGACATCCTCGTCCACGAGCCGGACGCTGATCGGCGTCCCCGTCACATCGAAGATTTCGCGCAGCTTTCCGAGGTCGGAATAGTCGGGAATCTCCGCCACGACCCGATCCGCTCCCTGCCGCGAGACAACGGCCGACGGCGCGCCGATTCCGGCAAGCCGGCGACTCACGACCTCGACGCTAGCGGTCATGACCTCATCGCGCCGGTCGGGCTTGATCTCGGCTATGTCGAACTTCAACACCATATGCACGCCGCCCGCCGCGGCCGACCCGGCCGAAGCGCACAGGAATAGACAGAGCAGCGCAGGCGCGAGCTTCATGGCGTCTTGTTCGCCGCGCGCCACGCCGTCGACTGCGCATCGACGAGGTCGAGCAGGTTGCCCATCACCAGGTTCATGTCGATGAGATGCAGGCCCCAATTCGCCTGCACCTGGCCGCCGAGCACGACGTCGCCGATGATGTCGTCGGTGCGCGGGTCCGCACGCTCGGCGTTCACCGTGACCGCGAGATAGGAGCCGTGCGCGTCCGACACGCATTCGCCGCCGAGAAGGCCGGGCGGAGTGACGAAGGGCGTCGCGGGGTTCGGCTTGCCTTTCACCCATTCGACCGGCGCCTGCGGCGACAGCCCCACGCGATCCGACGGCAGATAGGCCTTGAGATCGCCCTTGCCGCCCGCGAGCGCCGCCGGATTGACGCAAGCGGCCGCCATCCCGGCCGCGTGTCCCTGGGCGAAACGCGAGTCCGGAGGCGGCGGGACATTGGCGCGGAACGAGGCGAAGGGGACGGCGCAACCGGTCTGCGTCGTGCTGCGGCAGAGCGGCATGTGCTTGAAGTCGCCGCCGACATCCTTGCCCGCGGGCACCTGCAGCGAGGTGCCGGCCAGGATCGCCGAGACGACCTGCTTCTCGACCGGCTTGCCCTCGATCTCGTTCTGGATCAGCGCGGTCAGCACCAGCGAGCCCTGGCTGTGGCCGATGAGCACGACGCCGCGGCCCCGGTTGTCGTGGGTGAGGTATTCGTTCCACGCGTCGCGCACGTCGTCATAGGCGAGCGCGCGGTCGGCCGCGACCGGACGCCCCGACATGAACGCCGCGAGCGCGGCCAGCGTCACCTGGCGGTACATCGGCGCATAGACGCGGCATTTCGAGGCGAAGCGGGCGACCTGGCCTTGGACGACGCGCAGCTCGCCGGGACCCGGGATCATGTCGCTGTTCGGCGTCGGCTCGGTCGACACGGTCGGATAGACGTAGAAGCAGTCGACCGGCGCGTTCGGATCGGCGTGCCAGCTCTCCACGCTCTCGCTGCCGTCGGCGCGCACGATCGTCGCCGTCTCGTCGGCGCTGCAGGGATCGGTCCGTCCGGGACGGCAGAGCCAGTTCGCGGCGTCGGTATAGTCGTTGGCGGCGGGCCTGGCAGGCGCCGGCGGCGTCTCGGCTTGCGCCGGCGCGCCGAGAACGGCGGATGCGAGAAGCACCGCCCAAAGCATCACCCTCATGCGTTCCCCCTTTTAACGATCCGCTTTCTGGAAGGCATCGGTCCAGTCGTCGGCGCGGCTCTGGGCCTGGCTGCGGCCTTTATCCGTCAGCGCGGCGTCGAGCTTGTCGCGGATGCTTTGCGTGAGGTCGCCCATGCCCACCGCCAGGACGACGCCGTTGCGGCGATACAGGATCGACCATTTCGCCGCCTCCACCGGATCGGGCGCGAGGCCGATGCCGTCGAGATAGAGCACCACGGCCTCGGCCTGCGCCTTGGCCGTGTTGGCGTCGGCCGCCTGCACGATCCATTTCGCGGCTTCCTTGCGCTGCGCGGACATGGGGTCGGCGTCGTGCGCCCTGTTCGCCAGATCGAGCAGGCACATGCCCAGATTGAACTGCGCGATCGCGTTGCCGTCGCGCGTCGCGAACTGGCGCAGCAAGGGCACCGCCCTGTCGCATTCGCCCTTGAGCCGCATCTCCTCGGCCGCACCCTCCGAGGTGTCGGGGCTCTGGTACGGCTTGATGTTGGTGTCCTCGACGGTGACCGCGCGCGTGGAGTTGATGCCGCCCTGCACGTCGGAAGCCTGGCCGAACGCCGGACCAAAGGACATCGCAGCCGCCAGAAACACCGCGGCCGGCGCCGCCATCGTCATCGCACGCATCGTTTTCACCTCATCGTTTCGGAGCTTAACACGCGGCACGGGCGCCATGCACCGGTTGTTTTGCGCGGCTATTGTGCTGCGGTATGGTTGCTCTAGTCTCGCCATACCAAAAAAATCCCGCGCAGTTTCGTCATGATTGTCGGCATCGATCTCGGAACCACCAACAGCCTGATCGGGGTCTGGAAGGACGGCGCCGCCGTGCTCATCCCCAACGCCCTGGGGAACCTGCTGACCCCGTCCGTCGTGAGCGCCGACGATAAAGGACGGATCATCGTCGGCGAGCCGGCGCGCGACCGGCTCGTCTCCCATCCCAAATCGACCGCCGCAACCTTCAAACGCGCCATGGGAACCAGCCGGGCGATCGCAGCCGCCGGCCGGACGTTCCGCGCCGATGAGCTTTCCTCCTTCATCCTGAAATCGCTGAAGGCGGATGCCGAAGCTTTCCTCGGCGAAAAGGTGACCGAGGCGGTGATCACAGTCCCCGCCTATTTCAACGACGCCCAGCGCAAAGCCACCAAGGCCGCGGGTCAGCTCGCCGAGCTGAAGGTCGATCGCCTGCTGACCGAGCCGACCGCCGCGGCGCTGGCCTATGGCTTCGCGACCGGCGACGACGAAAGCGTCGTGCTGGTGATCGACATGGGCGGCGGCACGCTGGACGTGTCTTTGCTGCATTCCTTCGAAGGCATCATGGAGGTGAAGGCGACCGCCGGAGACATCTGGCTCGGCGGCGAGGATTTCACGCAGCTGATCGCGTCGGTTTTCATGGAAGAGAAGGGGAAAGCCGCCGGCATTCCGCCGCTGTCCCAGAACCTTCCCGTGCACGGCGCGCTTCTGCGCCAGGCGGAGGCGGTCAAGCGCATGCTGTCCGACACCGACGCTTCGGCGATCGAGGTGAACTACGACGGCCGCACGATAAGCTGGCCGATGGACCGCGAGCGCCTGGAGGCGATCTGCGAGCCCCTGCTCGGGCGCGTGCGGCTCCCGCTCGAGCGCACCTTGCGCGATGCGGCCATCGCGCCGGAGTCGATCTCGCGCATCGTGCTCGCCGGCGGCGCGACGCGTATGCCGATGTTCCGCCGCCTGATCACGCGCCTTTTCCGCCAGCTGCCGGTGCAGCACATCAATCCGGACGAGGTGGTCGCGCGTGGAGCGGCGGTGCGCGCCGGGCTCGTGCAGCGCAGCGCGGGCCTTGAAGAGCGGATACTGACGGATGTTTCGCCGTTCACGCTGGGCGTCGAAGTGGCCAGCCGCACCGCCGACGGCACCCTGCTCCAGGGCGCGTTCCTGCCGATCATCGAGCGCAACACCGTCATTCCGGCAAGCCGGGCCCACATGCTGGGCACGATCATAGACAACCAGACCAGGGTGAAGCTCGGCATCTATCAGGGCGAGGCGCGCACGGCACGCGACAACATGTTCCTGGGCCAGATCGTGGTCGCCGTGCCGCCCGCCCCCGCCGGCGAGGAGCAGATCGAGGTCCGGTTCACCTACGATACGAGCGGCCTTCTGGAAGTCGACGCCACGCCGCTGAGCTCCGGGCAAACCAGCAATCTCGTCGTCGAAAGCAATCCCGGCGTGCTGACGAAGGCCGAGATCGCGCAGCGCCGGGCGGCGCTGGGCAAGCTCAAGATCCATCCGCGCGAGGATTCCGAGAACCTCGCCGTCGTGGCGCGCGCCCACCGGCTGTTCGAGGAATCGTTGGGGACGATGCGCATGCAGGTCGGCAAGGAGCTCGAACTCCTGCTCGCGGAGATCGAGCGCCAGGACCCGCAGCGGATCGCGGCGGCGCGCGACCGCTTGCGCCACTTCCTCGACGCTATCGATCGCAATCCGCTTGGTTGATATCTGGCAGGAGCTCGGCATCGCGCCGACCGTCGACGTCAAGGCGATCCGACGCGCCTATGCCGCGCGCCTGCGCGCCATCGACGCGGATCGCGACCTGGCGGCGTTCCAACAGCTCCGCGCGGCTTACGAAGCGGCGCTGCGTCGCGGCATGTCGCGCCCGGTCGCGACGGTCATTCCATCCCCGCCGCGCGAGACGCAGGCGGACGATCCCCCGCGGCCGCTGCCGCGCCCACAACCGCCGCCGCCCGCGCCGACTGCGGACGATCCCCCGCGGCCGCTGCCGCGTCCGCAACCGCCGCCGCCCGCGCCGACTGCGGACGATCCCCCGCGGCCGCTGCCGCGTCCGCAACCGCCGCCGCCCGCGCCCACTGCGGAAGATCTGGAGCGCGCGCAATTGCGGCGCGACGTGAATGCCGCGCTGCAGGCGCAGGACTTCAGGACGGCCTTGCAGCACGTGATCGGCGGTCTGGCCCGCGGCACGCTGAGCCTCGGCGAGCGCGAGCCGGTGCTGGAATCCGTCATGCCCGGCGTCGTCCGCGACACCTCCATCCGGGCGGACGACTATCTCTCGCTGCTGCGGCAGAGCGGGTGGTCCACCGTCCCCGGCGCGCGGGAGCGCGTCAGCCCGACCCGTCAGCAGGCGATGGCGCGCGGCGAGGCCGAGCTCTGGTTCCTCAGGCTGAGCGCGCAGGCGAAACACCGCACGAACCGCGCGGCGAGGCTTCTGCTGCGTGGAACGCCTGTCCTGTTCCTGAGCGCTCCGAGCATCAAGGAGCTCCAGCAGGAGATCGTCCGCTACCGCCACTACAGCACCTGGATCGCGCACCGTTTCGACCACCGTCACATCGCGCGCGCCGAACAAATCGCTGCCATGGGCAAAACGGTTCAGGACCTGTTTTCCGGCCTGGTGATCGGCGCGCTGGTCCTTTTCGGCCTCGCCTGCCTGGCTGCGACGGTCGGCGCGCCGCCCGCCTTTATCGGCACGATCTTATGCTTTCGCGTTGCCTATGCGATGGCCAAACGCGCAGGCTGGTTCCGGAAGGGTTGAGCTGCTGTCAGCCTGTGTCAGCAGATTGGCAGCAGGCGGGCTGCAAAACCAAACACAAATCCTTATATTGGCGCCATGGCGCACAATAACGGCATGATACCCAAGAGAGGTCGCAAAGGCTTCTCGGAAAACGCGGCGAAGTTCCGCGCGGCCGTCAAGCCGGTCGACCCGGCCGGCACGGCGTATGACCCCGGTCCGCCGGAGAACAGCGACTCCCTTCTTGCGCCCATCGGCAACCTGCCGCTGCATGGGGCTACGGGGGCGGAGCTGGCCGGGTTCGTGCCCCACCGGCCCATCCGCCCGGAGAAGTCGGAAGGCGGCATCCGCTTCAAGCTGGTCAGCGAATACGAGCCCGCGGGCGACCAGCCGACCGCGATCAAGGAGCTGGTGGAAGGCATCCGCGGGAGCGAGCGCGACCAGGTCCTTCTCGGCGTCACCGGCTCGGGCAAGACCTTCACCATGGCCAAGGTGATCGAGGCGGTGCAGCGCCCTGCCCTGATCCTGGCGCCCAACAAGACGCTCGCCGCCCAGCTCTATGCCGAGATGAAGGGCTTCTTCCCCGAGAACGCGGTCGAGTATTTCGTCTCCTACTACGACTACTACCAGCCCGAAGCCTACATCCCGCGCACCGACACCTATATCGAGAAGGATTCCTCGGTGAACGAGGAGATCGACCGCATGCGCCATTCGGCGACGCGGGCGATCCTGGAGCGCGACGACGTGATCATCGTCGCCTCGGTGTCGTGCATCTACGGCATCGGCGCGGTGGAGACCTATAGCGGCACGGCGGTGTCGATGGCGCGCGGGCACAAGGTCGACCGCCAGGCGGTGATCCAGAACCTCGTCGCGCTGCAATACCGCCGCAACGACGACAATTTCACGCGCGGCGCGTTCCGCGTGCGCGGCGACACGATCGACATCTTCCCCGCGCATCTGGAAGACCGCGCCTGGCGCGTCGAGCTGTTCGGCGACGTGGTCGACAGCATCGTCGAGTTCGATCCCCTCACCGGCCGCAAGGCGGGGCATCTCGACGCGATCAAGGTCTATGCAAACTCGCATTATGTGACGCCCAGGCCCACGCTGCAGCAGGCGATGAAGGGCATCAAGGAAGAGTTGCGCCACCGCCTCGACGACTTCCGCAACAACGGCAAGCTTCTGGAGGCGCAGCGCCTGGAGCAGCGCACGACCTTCGACCTCGAGATGATCGAGGCGACGGGCAGTTGCGCGGGCATCGAGAACTATTCGCGCTGGCTGACGGGCCGCAAGCCCGGCGAGCCGCCGCCGACCCTGTTCGAATATCTCCCCGACAACGCGCTCGTCTTCGCCGACGAGAGCCATGTCAGCGTGCCGCAGATAGGAGGCATGTATCGCGGCGACTATAGACGCAAGGCGACGCTCTCCGAATACGGCTTCCGCCTGCCGTCGTGCATCGACAACCGGCCGCTGAAGTTCGAGGAATGGGACGCGATGCGTCCCGCCACCGTCTATGTGAGTGCCACGCCCGGACCGTGGGAGATGGAACGCGTCGGCGGCGTCTTCGCCGAGCAGGTGATCCGTCCCACCGGACTTATTGACCCACCTGTCGAAATTCGGCCAGTGGAGAGCCAGGTCGACGACCTCATCGCCGAATGCCGCGACATCGCCAAGCGCGGCTATCGCGCGCTCGTCACGACGCTGACCAAGAAGATGGCGGAGGACTTGACCGAATACATGCACGAGCAGGGCATCCGCGTGCGCTACATGCACAGCGACGTGGAGACCTTGGAGCGCATCGAGATCATCCGCGACCTGCGCCTGGGCGCCTTCGACGTGCTGATCGGGATCAACCTTCTGCGCGAGGGCCTCGACATCCCCGAATGCGCGCTCGTCGCCATCCTCGACGCCGACAAGGAAGGGTTCCTGCGCAGCGAGACGAGCCTGATCCAGACCATCGGCCGCGCCGCGCGCAACGTGGACGGCAAGGTGATCCTCTATGCCGACCATGTGACGGGCTCGATGGAGCGCGCCATGGCCGAGACCACGCGCCGCCGCGACAAGCAGCGCGCCTATAACGAGGCGCACGGCATCACGCCGCTCAGCATCAAGAAGAACATCGCCGACATTATGGGATCGATGTACGAGCGCGACCACGTCACCGTCGGCGCCGGCGTCACCGGCATGGAGGAGGACGGCAAGGAATACATCGGCCACAACATCCGCGCCCACATCGCCGACCTCGAGAAACGCATGCGCACCGCCGCCGGCGACCTGGAGTTCGAGGAGGCCGGCCGCCTGCGCGACGAGATCAAGCGCCTGCAGGCCGTCGAGCTCACCATCTCCGACGACCCCTTCGCCCGCCAGAGCGAAGTCGACCGCGCCGTAGACGACGCCTTCCTCAGCGCCGTGCGCGACGGCGCGGAGGACAAAGCCGCCCCGTCACGCGGCCCGAAGCATCAGAAAACGAGCCGCACCAAAATGCGCCGCGCCCCCAGGCCGAACGCGCCGAAGACGTTTGGGAGTAGGTCACGGTAAGGCGAAAGACTCGCTTACCGAAGCTCTATTGTTTGTAGCACTGGGTAAACTGAACTAGGATCAATCGTGAATCTTGATTCTAGGAAAAATTTCTGGCTGAGCGCCCCTCGCTCGCTGACTATCCTGCTTGGCTGACCGCTGGGCCAGCGCCCGATTTCGTGTCTGCGAGATTCGAGATTAATTATCGGACAAATGTGGTAGCAATTCATAGCGCTGCTCAAGGCCACGATTTCTTTATTAAACTCCCGCAGGAGCTGGAACGCATAAACAAGCTGTACGAAGAAAGATATGGATTTGCTCTGCTCGATAGCCATCGAGAAGTTCAGCTCCTTCAGAAAACTTATCGTTCTGCGCTGGAGAAATCCTATCGCATCAACTGTGTCTGGAATCGTAAGTTTCCAGAACCGCCATCGGCCCAATGGCTGCTTCCCGAACAGTGGTTTGAGAAGATTGACGACCTAGTACGCTGTCGAATATTTAGCCACTTTGCCGACGGCCCTCACTTTTTGGCGTTGCATCTGAGTAGGTTCGCCAAAACTATGGAGTTGTCGGCGTCCATCCGAAGTCTCGAGAACGACGACGGCTACTATGCGGTCCATCTATATGTAGAGATTCCTGTAACCATCATCCAACCGGATTGGACACAAGTCCAAATCAACGTGAAAGTAGAAATACAGCTCGCGACGCGTCTTCAGCAGGTCTTACGGGAACTGTCGCATAAGGTGTATGCCGAACGGCGCTTGGAGGCCAATCCGGACAAGAAAAGTTGGAAATGGGATTTCTCTTCGCCTCAGTTTATGGCGGGTTATCTTGGTCACTCCCTCCATCTGATCGAAGGGCTGCTTATCAACCTCAGAGATCGAATGCGGTCGGAGGATGGCGAACCTCAGATTGAGCCGGAGGTCGAGCCAGAGGCACCAGGAGAAGGTGACGACCGATGAGCACTTCAGAAATTATGGCTCCTCGCCCAGAGGTGCAGCATCTCCCCACATTGCTACGCAGAATCGGCGCTGGGGAAATTCGGATTCCTGCGTTCCAGAGAAGATTCGTCTGGAGCGAGAAGCAAATGGTCGACCTTCTCGAAAGCGTCTACCGTGGTTTTCCTATCGGAAGCATATTGCTATGGCGCGTGGAGGAGAAAATTTTTCGCGAAGACGTGATCGAGGGTGCGCCATTTCCTCAAATAGCGCACGTGTTCCCCGTGAACTATGTGCTTGATGGCATGCAGCGACTTGCGACTCTCTATGGTGCATTCTCAGAGAATTCGAGCTCAGATCAAAAAAGGTTTGACATTCTATTCGACCTCGAATCGGAGCGATTTGTACATCGCCTGTCCTCAAAGATCTTGCCAAATTTCTTTGTCGAATTGGCGGACTTGTTCGTGCCAAAGCGACTTATGAGCGCTCAGCAACGCCTTTCAGCAGCACCAAATGGAGACGCTCTAATCGAGAAAACACTGCATCTCTATTCGACGTTTCAGGAATATCTCGTTCCAATGGTGACAATTCAGCGTCGAAACGTGAGAGACGTTGTCCAGATGTTTGAGCGTGTTAATAGCACCGGCCTTCGTCTCAGTTCGGTTGACTTTCTCCGAGCGGTCACCTGGTCGAGTGATTTTGATCTATCGCGCGCAACGCAGGAACTTCAGTCCAAAACACTAGAGAGCGGATTGGAGATTTCGGAAGAGACTTTGGTCAAGATGCTGGCTTTGACATTGGACCTAGATCCAATCCCGGACCAGATGCTTACACTTCGTGATTTTTCGCCGGGCGATTTGACAGCAGCCGTTGGCCAAATGGAAGCGCTTCTCAAACGCACACAAAATTTTTTGGTCAATCATTTCAAAATTGAAAGCGGCTCGTTCGTGCCCTATGAGGGCCAGCTGTTGGCGATATTCCTGGTGCTATTGGAGAACCCTAACCTCTCTGAGAACCAAGTCGCTGCGATCAAGCAATGGTTTTGGCGCGTAGAATTTGGTGAAGTTCTACGGGGACGCCCTGATCACTATGTGGTGCGAGAGATTCGTGCAATTGCGTTCGAAGTATCGCATGAGGAAATTAGGAACGAACCGGGCGGCTACATTGAAGCAAAGAATTTTATCCGACGCGGCTTTCGCGTCGGAGCTGCGCTATCAGCTGCATTAGCGACGATGTTTGCTGTCAGGGATGCAAGATCTCTTGTTACTGGCCGCGAAATTCCTCCATCGGAGTATATGCGAGAGTTTAATTCGCGCGACTTTGTAAGCATTGTGCCGAAAGGGATCGTTCTCGAGGGGCGCGCCGATAAAGTAAACCGCTTTATAGCAAATATGGCGGTGATATCGGAGGATGATCGTATAGCGCTAGGAGGCCGCTCCATTTTGGATTTCATATGTGCGCCAAATGTCGATGAAAGGGTATTGAAGAGTCAGCTACTGGACGTTGAGTGCATTGAACTTTTGCGGTCTGGAAACTTCACTGATTTCGTGGCGCGCAGGGCAACTGTTTTGGCAAATGCAGCTTCTCAGCTCACAGGTCAACCTGTCAGCTTCTTATAGTCGAAGATACATACTTTCCTTGGACAGGGACGAAGCGCAGAACCGGTGCTCGGGCGGCTGATCGCGGGGCAGCTTGCCCAGGTCAAGGGCACGCTGCTCACCCTGCTCAAGGCGGCGCGCGAAGTGGGTTGAGCGCAAGCGATTGGCCACGGACTCGCGGCTCTCACCCTTCGACCCGCCTACGCTGAAGCTACGGCGGGCGGGCCTTATTCTCCTGGTCCGCCGTAGCCTTGGCGAAGGCGGACAAGCTCAGGGTGAGGGTCGGCGCCGGAACGAAAGCGCCGCCCGCGCGTTGCTCTTCAGGGAATTCCGCCGAGGGTATGCCATGTCGTCGTTTGGATTGTATGTGCTCGGGTTCGTCGTCCTTCTGGGAGGCGTGGGTTACGGCGCCTGGCTGCTGCATGTGCCGCATACCTGGATCATCGTCGGCGCGCTCGTCATCGTCGGCATCGGGATCATGTCGGCGGTCACGCGCACAAAAAGGCGCGATCCGCCGAGCGAGGCGCCGCCTCCGTGACGTCCCGCCTGCGTGACTCCCCTGCCCCGCCGCGCGCGCACATTCTTCGCGACGATTCCACAAGAGCTTGAAACCGAACCCTCAAAGGAAACCCCCATGAAGACATTGATCGCTTCCGTTTTCGCCCTGACGCTGCTCGGCGCCACGGCCACCACGACGGCGCAGGCCCAGGTCGGCGTCGGAGTCCATGTCGGCGATGTCGGCGTCGGCGTCCATGCCGGCGTCCACCACCGCCGCCACACCTGCGGCGAATGGGGCTGGCGCAACCATCACCACGACCGCTTCTGCCGCCGCTGGTACTGGCGCTAGGCGCCGGTCACTGCCGCAAGACGCAAAAGGCCGGGCGTGATGCCCGGCCTTTTTGCTTTGGCCGGATGGAGTATAAACACCGCCATGTCGCGCGCCTTCGTCAAAGAGACCGCCAACGACGCCCCGCCGCCGGAGCGGATGATCGCGGACGGGCCCAATCCCGTCACGCCGGAAGGCTTCGCGCGGATCGAGGCGGAGGTGGCGCGCATCGAAAGCGCGCTCAAGACCGAGACCAACGTCCTGCTGCGCGAGACGCTGGAGCGCGACCTGCGCTACTGGTCGGTGAAGAAGGCGCGCGCGGAGATCGTGCGGCCGCAGGACGGCGAGAGCGATACCGTCGCGTTCGGCCTCAGCGTCACCATTGCGCGCGGCGGACGGCGCCAGACGTTCCGCATCGTGGGCGAGGACGAGGCCGATCCCGTCAAAGGCCGGTTAAGCTGGCGCAGCCCGATCGCGCAAGCCCTGCTCGGCGCGCGCACGGGCGACGTCGTCGAAATGGACAAGCCTCGCGCGGAGATTGAGATCGTCGCGGTCGGGCGCTGAGCGCGAAGGCGTTTGCGTTTTCCGCGCGGCCGAACTTCTCTCATGCCATGGAACTGGACGAGGAGACCGAAGCGGCGCTCGCGGCCTGCACCGGCGCGGAAGAGTTCGCGCGCGCGGCGGCGCAGCGCGGCATCGCGCTCACGCCGGAGCAGCGCGCGGCGGCCGCGCAGCCCGATCCGGCGGGCGCCCTGTTCTTCATGCCGTTCGCCGCGAACACGAAGGCTTGGCCGTCCGCGGCCTGGCTGCCGGTGCATCTGACGACAGTGCCCGAGCCCATGGTCGACTGGGCGTATGCAGGCCTGCCCGGTGCGCTGCTGGACCGTCTCGCGCTGCGCCGGGCGATGGAGCGGCCGATCAACCGCGTGTTCCGCAAGCGCATGCGCCTCGACGATTTCATCGACGGCGCCGGGGAAGGCTGCGCGCCCACGGGCCTCCTGTTCCACACCGGACGCTGCGGCTCGACGCTGGCGGCGCGGATGTGCGCGAGCGTGCCGGACGTGCGCGTGCTCTCCGAGCTGCCGGTGGTGAGCCACGCGCTCGCCCTGGCCGCGACCGCGCCAGATCTCGCAGGCACGCGCGGCGCGGCGCTGTTGCGCGCGATGATCTCGGCCTATGGCGGCAGGCAGCCGGCACCGCGCATCATCGTGCGCTTCGAGGCGCACAACGCGCTGGTGCTCGCGCTCGCCGCGCGCGCCTTCGCCGGGACGCCGGTCGCGTTCCTGTTCCGCGATCCGGTGGAGGTGCTGGTGTCCTATCAGGGCGACGGCGGCGTCGCGGCGGCGATCGGCGGGAACTACGCGTCGCTATGGGACGGCGGCGAGCTCGCGGCGTGGAGCAGCGAGGATCTCCCGCTGCTCGTGCTCACGCGGATCTGCGAGCGCGCGGCGGCGTTCCTCTCGGAGCATCGGGGGCTAGCGGTGAACTATCGCGACATGCCCGGCGCGGTGACGCAGACGATCCTGCCGTATTTCGGCATCGCCGCGGACGATGCGGCGCGCGAAGCGATGCGCGCCCTTGCGGGGATGAATGCAAAAATCGACGGCGTGCCTTTTGCGGACGACAGCGCGCGCAAGCACGCCCGCGCCGACGCGGGATTGCGTGCGCGCGCCGAAATGCATCTGGGCCAGGCTTATCGCGCGCTGGAAGCGCTGGCCGCGCGCGCGCCTTAGGTTCCGCGCGAAACATCGCGCATTTTGCAGCGCAATATGGCGCGCGAAGCGGCCCGGATTTCCGCGGCTTTCAGCCGCCATCTTGTGATTCGGCGCCAAAAAGTTTACATAGCGGCCGATGCTGTGGTGTCACGTCAGTTGAAGCGCACCTGTTTGAATTCCCGACCCGCCTTCGTGCGCGCCTGGACGAGACAGTCAAACTTCCGATGATCGTTCGCCACAGCGCCGCCTGAGCATGTCGCTCCGGCGGATCAAGACGCAGGAAAGACTTTAATGACCATCGGAACCGTGAAGTTCTTCAACACCTCGAAGGGTTTCGGCTTCATCTCGCCCGAAGGCGGCGGCAAGGACGTGTTCGTCCACGCCACGGCCGTCGAACAGGCGGGCATGCGCCCCCTGCAGGAAGGCCAGAAGGTTTCCTTCGACGTCGTCCCCGACGCGAAGGGCGCCAAGGCGTCGAATCTGAAGGCCGTCTGACCGACTTTTGAACTTCTGCAAACGGGCGGCGCGGGCAACCTCGCCGCCCGTTTTGTTTTTCTGGGCTGCCCCTCATGCTTCGACAGGCTCAGCATGAGGGACTGCATCGTCTCGGACCCTCACCCTGAGCCTGTCGAAGGGTGAGAGCCGCCCTGCTCCACTACGGCGCCACGGCGAAGCGCAGCACGACGCGCATCTGTCCGGTCTGCGGCGGCTGGAACTTGGCGCTGGCGGGCGCAGCGCTTATCGAAGAGAGCTTCGCGTTGACCGTATAGAGCCCGCGCGGAAGATTGAGCAGCACCCACGCACCCGAGCAATCGAACTCGGCAAGCGACGTGCCCGCGACGTCGCTCAGGCTCACATGCGCGCCGGCGAGATAATGCGCGGCGGAATCGGCGAACTCGACGCGGACCGGATAGGTGTGCCAGCGCGGATCGTTCTTGCCCTCGCCGATGCCGGTGCAGACCGCGTCGACGCTGCCCATGCGAACCGGCGTGTCCATCGGCAGGGGTGAGGCCCAGGCGGCGGCGGGCATCGCGAAAAGCGCGGCCAGGATCAAAATTCTCACTTCCATCCCTCCAAGGTTGCAATATAGTCTACGCCGATCTAAGGGGGAAACAATCCATGCACAAGATAGTCGCCGCCGCACTCTGCCTGAGCCTCCTGGCCGGGCCAAGCCTGGCCGCGCCCGCGCGTAAAGCGCGCGCGATCGCCAAGATGAGCGGGCTCGACGGCACCGCACTCGGCACGGTGGATTTCGCGCAGACGGGTCACGGCGTGCTCATCACCTTCGACCTCCGCGGCTTAAGCCCCGGCGCGCACGCGATCCACGTCCACACCTCCGGCAACTGCGACGCCAAGGTGAAGTTCACCAGCGCCGGCCCGCATTTCTCGCCCGAGCCCACCAAGAACCACGGTTTCCTGATGAAGGGCGGCCCGCATCCGGGCGACCTGCCCAACCAGTTCGCGGACGCGCAAGGCAACCTGCACGCCTCGACCATCACCAACATGTTCTCGCTCGGCAACGGCAAGAAATCGATCTTCGACCGCGACGGCGCCTCGATCATCGTGCATGCGAAAGCCGACGACTATGTGAGCCAGCCCGCGGGCAATTCCGGCGACCGCGTCGCATGCGGCGTCATCGTGCGCACCGTCGGACCCGCCGCGCGCAAAGGGGCCAAGCGCAACGCGCATAAGTGAGCGGGCGTTGAATCGGGCATGCTGCGCGGGATTTCCAAAAAGGCCTCCATGCATGCTCACGCTTCATCAGATGCACATCTCCGGCAATTGCTACAAGGTGCGGCTTGCGGCGCGCCAGCTGGGCATGCCGCTGGCGCTCAAGGATTACGGCCTGCACGACGGCTCGACGCGCACGCCAGGCTATCTGTCGAAGAACCCCAACGGCCGCGTGCCGATGCTCGAGCTCGACGACGGCCGCTTCCTTCCCGAATCCGGCGCGATCCTGTGGTACCTGGCCGAGGGAACCGAGCTCGTGCCCGAGGACAAATGGGGCCGCGCCGAGGCGCTGCAATGGATGTTCTTCGAGCAGTACAGCCACGAGCCCTATGTCGCGGTCGCGCGCTTCTGGCTCGCCTACGCGCCCAAATCCGAGCTCGACAAGAAGCGCCATCTCGTCGGCGAATGGCACGAGAAAGGCAACGCCGCGCTCGCCGTGATGGAGACGCATCTCAAAACCCGCGACTGGTTCGCGGGCGGGCGCTACTCCATCGCCGACATCGCGCTCTACGGCTACACCCACAGCGCCACCGAGGGCGGCTTCGACCTGACACGCTATCCGAACGTCACCGCCTGGCTCACCCGCGTCGCCTCGACCCCGGGCTACGTGCCGCTGAGCGAGACGTGGTGAGCGGCGTTGCGATCGTTGCCGATCACATCGGCGGGGCGTTTCCGGCCCTGGGGTCGCTTGCGCACGGGGTAATCTTTCACAGATGACACAGCAACAAAAAGCCCTCACGCGCTTCGCGATCGTCACGCTGGGTGGCGCTGCGATGGCCTGTCTGGCAGCTTGCATATTGTGGATCGGGCTTATAGGTGCCTGTACCCGCTTTGGCGGGTGCCCCTAATCCAAACCGTAACAGCGCCCGCTCTTCTACCCCGGGTTTCACACGCGCGCGCTTTCTGGCATGATTGCGGGCGTGAGAAGGGGGATATGTCATGAGACTCTTACCCGTCATCGCAATCGCCGCGGCTTTGGGTCTGAGCGGCTGCTCAGGCATGCTGGCGGACAACGCGACCAAGCAGGCTCAGGCGCAATGCGCCGCCGAGGGCAAGCAGTTCTTGCCGACGAATGTGGAGAAGCACGACAACCCGATCTACTCGTCGGCGGCGGTGAGCGGTCACTGCGTGGGCCCGGGCGATCCCGGCTATGTCGCGCCGAAGTCGTCGGCCACGCAGCAGCAGAACTAGCCGAATAGTGCGTCGTGATTTACCTCCCCCTTGTGGGGAGGTCGAAAAAACTTTGAGCGCAGCGAAAAGTTTTTTCGGGTGGGGGCTGAGCCTCGCGCCGAACCCCCACCCGAAAAATGCTCCGCATTTTTCGACCTCCCCACAAGGGGGAGGTTGAGCCTTCGGCCTAGGCCGCCTGCCACAACTCGATCTTGGTGCCTTCGGGATCCTGGATCCAGGCGAAGCGGCCGTAGGATTCGTCCTGGCGGCCGAGGACGGTCACGCCCTTGGCCTCCAGCGCCGCGACCATCGTGTCGAGGTCGTCGACGGCGAAATTGACCATGAACTCGCGCGTCGATGGCGCGAAGTACTCCGTGTTTTCCGCGAACGGGTTCCACACCACGAATTCCGGATGGCCGGGCGCGTCGTAGCGCAAGAGCGCCGCGCCGTAATCCTCGATCGCCAGCCCGAGCGTGTCGCGATACCAGGCGGCAAGCGCCTTGGGATCCTTGGCCTTGAAGAAAATGCCGCCAAATCCGGTAATGCGCGCCATGCCCAATGCTCCTGAATGCACGCGGAGGGTAGCATGGCCGGGTGTAGGATTGCACCCGTCGCGCCCGATTCGGGCGCAAAGAAATCGAGGGGAATCCGATGGATATTTCCAAGAGGCTGATGGCCGAGTTCTTCGGCACGTTCTGGCTGGTGCTGGGCGGTTGCGGTGCCGCGGTGCTCGCGGCGGGGGTTCCCGGGTTCGGCATCGGCTATGCGGGCGTGGCGCTCGCCTTCGGCCTGACGGTGCTCACCGGCGCTTACGCATTCGGACACATCTCGGGCGCGCATTTCAATCCGGCGGTGACGTTCGGCCTTTGGGTCGGCGGACGCTTTCCGGCGAAGGACGTGGTGCCCTATTGGATCGCGCAGGTCGTGGGCGGCTTCGCGGGCGGCACCGTGCTCTATCTGATCGCGAGCGGCGTGAGCGGTTTCGATGCTTCGGCCGGCTTCGCCGCGAACGGCTACGGCGATGCCTCGCCGCAGCATTATTCGATGATGGCGGGCGCGGTCTGCGAGATCGCGATGACCTTCATGTTCCTGATGGTGATCCTGGGCGCCACCTCCTACAAGGAGCCCGCGGGCTTCGCGCCGATCGCCATCGGCCTCGCGCTCACGCTCATCCACCTGATCTCGATCCCGGTGACCAACACCTCGGTCAACCCTGCGCGCTCGATGGGCGTGGCGTTCTTCCAGGGGGGTGCCGCGATCGAGCAGCTCTGGTTCTTCTGGGTGATGCCGCTGATCGGCGCGGGGCTCGCCGGATTGGTGCAGCGCTGGCTGTCTTCCGGCGACACGACGGCCACCGAAACCAAGATGTGAGCTTGCATTTCCGGCCATCCGCGCCATTTGATGGGCGCGGATGGCCGAGCTTCTCACCTTCGACGCCGACGAGCTGCGCCACGCGCTCACCGCGCTGGCGCGCGCGCAGAGCGACAAGATCAAGCTGCGCGCCGAAGCGCTCGGGCTCATCAAGCAGCGCTTCCAGGAGGCGCGCGCCAGGATCCGTGCCGCGATGGAGGAAGGCACGCTCGACGGCCTCGATGCGGCGCATGCGCTGAGCCGCCTCCAGGACGCGCTGATCCAGGTGCTCTACGATTTCGCGACCAAGCATTTCTACTACGCGCAGAACCCGACCTCGGCGGAGCATTTGGCCGTCATCGCCACGGGCGGCTATGGCCGCGGCGAGCTCGCGCCCGGCTCCGACATCGACCTGCTCTTCGTCTTCCCCGCCAAGCGCAATGCGTGGTGCGAGAGCGTCATCGAGTTCATCCTGCACATGCTGTGGGATCTCGGACTGAAGGTCGGCCACGCCGCGCGCACGCTCGCCGAATGCTCGCGCCTCGCCCGGCAGGACAGCACGATCCGCACCGCGCTGCTCGAGGCGCGCCATGTGGCCGGCGACGAGACGCTGTTCGCCGAATTGCGCGCGAATTTCTGGAAGGACGCGGCCGACGGTCCCGCTTTCGTGCAGGCCAAGCTTGCCGAGCGCGACGCGCGCCACGACCGCCAGGGCGCCAGCCGCTATCTCGTCGAGCCCAACATCAAGGAGGGCAAGGGCGGTTTGCGCGACCTGCAGACGCTCTATTGGATCGGCAAATATCTCTACCGCACCGAGGACACGCGCGAGCTCGTCAGGCACAACGTCTTCACGCAAGCCGAGTTCGAGACGTTCCAAAGGGCGGAGCGCTTCCTGTGGGACGTGCGCGTGCGCCTTCACTATCTGATGGGCTCGGCGGAGGAGCGGCTCTCCTTCGACGCGCAGCCCGCGCTCGCGGCGAGCATGGGCTTCAGCGATCCCGAGCCGCGCCGCGCGGTCGAGAAATTCATGAAAGCCTATTTCCTCGTCGCCAAGGACGTGGGCGATCTGACCCGCATCTTCTGCGCCGCGCTGGAGGAGCAGAACCGCAAGCCCAAACCCGCGCTGTCGCGGCTGCTGCCCGGATTCCTCAAGCCGCGCTCGGGGGACGAGGATTTCTACGTCGAGAACGGGCGGCTGAACGCGCGCGACGGCGCCTTCGAGCGCGATCCCAAGGCGCTGATCCGCATCTTCCATATCGCCGACGAGAAGAACGTCGACGTGCATCCCGGCGCCTTGCGCACGATCACGCGCTCGCTCGATCTCATCGACGACGCGTTGCGCGCCGATCCGCAGGCCAACCGCCTCTTCCTGGGCATCCTGTCCTCGCGCCGCGATCCGGAGCGCGCGCTCAGGCGCATGAACGAGGCCGGCGTCTTCGGCCGCTTCGTGCCGGAGTTCGGCCGCGTCGTGGCGCTGATGCAGTTCAACATGTACCATCACTACACCGTCGACGAGCACCTGATCCGCGCCGTGGGCAACGTGGCGGCGATCGAACGCGGCGAGCTGAGGGCCGAGCACCCGCTCTCCACCGACATCGTCAAGCGCATCAAGTCGCGCGAGGCGCTCTATTGCGCGATATTGATGCACGACATCGCCAAGGGCATGAAGGGCGATCATTCCGACGAAGGAGCGCAGATCGCGCGGCGCCTCTGCCCGCGCTTCGGCCTTTCGCCCGAAGACACCGCCGCCGTCGCGTGGCTCGTCAAGAACCACCTGGTGATGAGCGACACCGCGCAGCGGCGCGATCTCTCCGACCCCAAGACCGTGCGCGATTTCGTGGGCGCGGTTCAGTCGCCGGAGATGCTGCGCCTGCTCCTCGTGCTCACGGTCGCCGACATCCGCGCGGTGGGGCCCGGCGTGTGGAACGGCTGGAAGGGCCAGCTCCTGCGCGAGCTCTACTACGAAGCGGAAGCCGTGATGACCGGCGGCGACGCGGCGCCCGCCCGCACCGGGCGCGTCGGCGAAGCCAGGGATGCCCTTGGCCTGCGCATCGCCGATCTTCCCGAACGCGCGCGGACGCGCGCGCTCACGCGCCACTACGACAATTACTGGCTCGCCTTCGATGAAGCCGCGCATGAGCGTCACGCGCGGCTGATGACGCGCATGGACGAGACGGGCGAGCTGCTCGCGCTCGGCGCCGAGAGCAACGCCTTCCGCGCCGTGACCGAGATCGTGATCGCCACGCCCGACCATCCCGGCCTGTTCTCGCAGCTTGCCGGCGCCATCGCGGTCTCGGGCGGCTCGATCGTGGACGCGAAAGTGTTCACCACCGGCGACGGCTTCGCGCTCGACGTCTTCTCGGTGCAGGATGCCGAGGGCGGTCCGTTCGGCGACGCCGCGCGCATCGAGCGCCTGCGCCGGACGATCCTCAAGACGCTGACGGGCGAGACGACGCCGCGCGCCCATCTCGCGCGGCGCAAGCCGAAGCGGCGCACGAGCGCGTTCCGGGTACGCCCGCGCGTGCGCTTCGACAACGAGGCGTCGACGACCGCGACGGTGATGGAGGTGGAAGGCCTGGACCGCCCCGGCCTGCTCTACGAGGTGACGCGCGCCTTGTTCGAGCAGGGCCTGTCGATCTCGTCGGCGATCGTGTCGACCTATGGCGAGCGCGCCATGGACGTCTTCTACGTTCGCGACGGCTACGGCCACAAGATCGTGCACCCGCAGCGGCTGAAGGCGGTGGAAGAGCGGGTGACGGCGGCGCTGGAGGGGGAAAAGGCCTAGGCCAACCTCCCCCTTGTGGGGAGGTCGACGCGCGCAGCGAAGCGAGCACGTCGGGTGGGGGGCTGGCGTCCCGCACCGCTCCCCCACCCGAAAAATGCTTCGCATTTTTCGCCGGTACGCTGCCGCTACCGGCCCCCACAAGGGGGAGGTTGATGGTTTGCGCCACAAGGAGCATAAACCCCGCCTTTTCGAGAGCCAGACCGATGCCCGCGACCCATCCCCAGCTCGTCCTTTCCGGCATGCAGCCGACGAACACGCTGCACCTCGGCAACTATCTGGGCGCGCTCAAGAACTGGATCAGGATGCAGAACGAGATGCCCTGCCTGTTCTGCGTCGTGGACATGCATGCGCTCACCCAGGAATCCGGCTACGCGAAGGCCGACGACGTGCGCCGCGCGACGCGCGAGGTCGCGGCCGCCTATATCGCGGCCGGCGTGGAGCCCGCGCGCACGCCGATCTTCGCGCAGTCGGCGGTGGCGCAGCATGCCGAGCTCGCCTGGATCTTCAATTGCGTGGCGCGGCTCGGCTGGCTCGACCGCATGACGCAGTTCAAGGAGAAGAGCGGCAAGCACAAGGAGCGCTCTTCCGTCGGCCTCTACACCTATCCGGTGCTGATGGCGGCGGACATCCTCGTCTACAAGGCGACGCATGTCCCGGTGGGCGAGGACCAGAAGCAGCATCTCGAGCTCGCGCGCGACATCGCGCAGAAGTTCAACAACGATTTCGGCGTGCCCGACTTCTTCCCCCTTCCCGAGCCGGTGATCACCGGCCCCGCGACGCGGGTGATGAGCCTGCGCGACGGCACCAAGAAGATGTCGAAGACGGAGGAGAGCGACAATTCGCGCATCAACCTGACCGACAGCGCCGAGGTGATCGCGCAGAAGATCCGCAAGGCCAAGACCGATCCGCTTCCCCTGCCCGCCGACAAGAAGGAGTTCGAGGGCCGCCCGGAAGCCGAGAACCTGATCAACATCTACGCGGCGCTGGCCGACACCACGCCCGCGTCCGTGATGGCCGAGTTCGGCGGCAGGCAGTTCTCCGAGTTCAAGAACGCGCTCGCCGACCTCACCGTCGCCAGGATCGCGCCCCTGGCCGACGGGATGCGCCGCCTGCTCGACGACGAGGCCGAGCTCGACCGCATCCTGAAAGACAGCGCCGCCAAGGCCCGCGCCATCGCCGAGCCCGTCATGGCCGAGGTGAAGCGGGTCGTGGGCTTCGTGGCCTGACGATGAAGACGGTGCTCGTCACGGGAGGCGCCAGGCGGTTCGGCCGCGCCATCGTGCTCGATCTGGCCCGTGCCGGCTGGAACGTCGTCGTGCATTACAACGGCTCGGAGCAGGACGCGCGCGCCACCGCGTCTGAAGCCGCCGCGCTGGGCGTCAGCGCCACGATCGTGAAAGCCGATCTCGCCCGCGAGGACGAAGTTCAAGGCTTGATCGGCAAGGCGGGCGCACTGGATGCGCTGATCAACAACGCTTCGATCTTCGAGTACGACGAGCTCAAGAGCGCGACGCGGGCCTCCTGGGACCGCCACATGGAGATAAATCTTCGCGCGCCTTTCGTGCTGGCGCAGAATTTCGCGGCTCAGCTGGGCGGCCGCGAAGGCGCGATCGTCAACATCATCGACCAGCGCGTGCTCAAGCCGACGCCGCAATTCATGAGCTACGGCGTCAGCCGCGCGGGGCTCCACTGGCTGACGCGGACCATGGCACAGGCGCTGGCGCCGCTTGTGCGCGTCAACGCGGTAGCACCCGGCCCGAGTTTCATCGGCGCGCGCCAGAGCGAGGAGGCCTATGCCAGGCAGCGCGCCTCGACGCCGCTCGGCCGCGGCGCCGAGGTCGCCGATCTCGTCGGCGCGGTGCGCTATCTTTTGGAGGCGCGCTCGGTGACGGGCGAGATGATCGCGGTCGACGGCGGCCAGCACATCGCCTGGCAAACCCCCGACGCGACGGTGCAGGAATGAGCAAGGTCCGCCACATCACCGTCCGCGATCTCGAGTTCCCGATGCATATCGGGGTCTATCACCGCGAAAAGGGCCGCACGCAGAAGGTGCGGATCAATTTCGATCTTTCGGTCGTGGACACGCCGGCCGACGATCACGACCTGAGCAGCGTCGTCGACTACTGCGCCCTCGTCGACCGCATCCGCGCGCACGCGCTGAGCCGGCACGTGCATCTGGTCGAGACCCTGGCCGAAGAGATCGCCGCGATCTGCCTTGAGGACGCGCGGGTGCTGAAAGCGCGCGTGCGCGTCGAGAAGCCCGAAGCCATCGCGGATGCGCAGGCCGCTGGAGTCGAGATCGAACGGGAGCGGCTGTAGCAGGACGCGCGGCCCTCACCCTTCGACAAGCTCAGGGTGAGGGAATGAGAGAGCGAGTCGCTGCTGCAGTCCCTCATGCTGAGCTTGTCGAAGCATGAGGGTAGCTCCTCTACCGCCCCTCCTGCCGCCAGCGCATCATGCCGCCGGGGAGGTTGGCGAGATTGTCGAAGCCGGCCTGGCGCAGGATGGCGATCGCCTGCGCCGAGCGGCCGCCGACGCGGCACACCGCGACGATGGGCTTGTCCTTCGACAGTTCGCCCGCGCGGGCTTTCAACGTACCGAGCGGGATCAGCACAGCCCCGCGGATATGACCGAGCGGCCCGGTGAACTCGTCCGGCTCGCGCACGTCGAGGACCTGCACCTTGTCCGTGTTCTCATCGACCCAGTGCGGCTCGATCTCCCAGAAGCCGGCGAAATTGTAGGTGAGAGGCGCCCAGTCGGGATCGGCCATGGCAGCTCCTTCGATATAGCCGCATTTCAGGTTCGCCGGCACCGCCGCGTCCATCTGCTTGGGATGCGGCAGGCCGAGGTTCCTCATATAGAGCGCGAACTCGCTTTCACTCAAGGCGTCGCCGAGGCGGGGATTGAACGCGCGCTCCTCGCCGACGCTGGTCGAGGTCAGGCCGCGATAGTCGTGCGCGGGATAGAGCGGGCATTCGTCGGGCAGCGCGAAGATGCGCTCGCGCACCGAGCGGAACATGGCCGCCGGATCGCCGCCCTGGAAATCGGTGCGCCCGCAGCCGCGGATGAGCAGGCAGTCCCCCGTGAACGCCATCTCCTCGCCGTCCAGCACATAGGTCACGCAGCCCGCCGTGTGACCCGGAGTCGCGCGCACGCCGAGCGAGCGCATGCCGAAGGAGATGCGGTCGCCGTCCTTCAGATACCTGTCCGCGCCCTCGGCGCCGCTGTCCGCCGACAGGAAGATCTCGCTCGCCAGGCGCCGTTTGAGGAGCCACGCGCCGGTGACGTGGTCGGCATGGACGTGGGTCTCCAGCGTCGCGACCAGGGTCAGGTCGAGCTCCTCGATCAGGGCGCGGTCGCGGTGGGCCTGCTCGAGGACGGGATCGATCAGCAACGCCTCGCCGCCGTCCGCGAGTAGATAAGTATAGGTCGACGACGCCGGATCGAACATCTGGCGGAAAATCGGCAAGCGAGCTCCCTTGTCAGTTGCCCTGGCAGCAGGCCCAAGCGCTATTATATGCGCATCATGACGGAAATCGACGCGCAAAGCACGGCGGAAGCACCTCTCAAAGGCGTGGCGCGGATATCGGCGTACTTGAAGACCCTGCCCGACGCGCCGGGCGTCTATCGCATGATGGATGCCAGGGGCGAGGTGCTCTATGTCGGCAAGGCCAAGAGCCTGAAGAAGCGCGTCTCGTCCTACGCCAAGACCGGCGGCCACAACGAGCGCATCTCGCGCATGATCGCCGACACCGCCGAGATGCTCTTCGTCACCACCGCGTCCGAGACCGAGGCGCTGCTGCTCGAGTCCAACCTGATCAAGCGGCTCAAGCCGCGCTACAACGTCTCCTACCGCGACGACAAGTCGTTCCCCAACATCCTGCTGCGCGAGGATCATCCCTTCGCGCAACTCCTGAAACATCGCGGCGCCAAGACGGCGAAAGGCGTCTATTTCGGCCCCTTCGCCAGCGCGCAAGCGGTGGGCCGCACGCTCAACACCCTGCAGCGCGCGTTCCTTCTGCGCTCGTGCTCGGATTCGGTGTTCGAGTCGCGAACGCGGCCCTGCCTGCTGTTCCAGATCAAGCGCTGCAGCGCGCCGTGCGTCGGCCGCATCGACGAGCCGGGCTACCGCGAGCTGGTGCGCGAGGCGGAGCTGTTCCTCGACGGCAAGAGCCGCGTCGTGCAGGACGAATTGCTGGGCGAGATGAACCAGGCCTCCGAAGCGCTGGATTTCGAGCGCGCCGCGCGGCTGCGCGACCGCGTGCGCGCGATGAACCAGATCCAGTCCTCGCAGGGCGTCAACCCGTCGACCTTCGCCGAGGCCGACGTCTTCGCGGCCTACAGCGAGGGCGGCGAGACCTGCATCCAGGTGTTCTTCTTCCGCGCGGGGCAGAACTGGGGCAACAAGCCCTATTTCCCGCGCGGCCCGCGCGAGCTTTCGACGCCTGAGGTGCTGGAGGCCTTCATCGGCCAGTTCTACGACGAGCGCACCGCGCCCAAGCTCATCCTGGTGTCGGAAGATATCCCCGAGGCCGGTCTCATCGCCGAGGCGCTCGCGATGCGCGCAGGCCGCAAGGTCGAGATCAGCCGCCCGCAACGCGGCGAGAAGCGCGAGATCGTGGAGATGGCGGTGCAGAACGCGCGCGAGCAGCTCTCGCGCCGCATCGCCGAGAACACCGCGCAGCGCGAGCTGCTCGACGGCGTGGCGGAGGTGTTCGGGCTGGAGGCGCCGCCGCGGCGCATCGAGGTCTACGACAATTCGCACATCCAGGGTGCCCAAGCCGTCGGCGGCATGATCGTCGCGGGGCCGGACGGCTTCGAAAAGGGCGAATACCGCAAATACAACATCAAATCGGCCGAGCTCACCCCCGGCGACGACTATGCGATGATGCGCGAGGTGCTGACGCGGCGTTTCGCGCGGCTGGTGAAGGAGGAAGGCGACGTCAAGACCAAGCATCCCGACCTCGCCCTCATCGACGGCGGGCCGGGGCAGCTTTCCATCGCGTGCCAGGTCTTCGCCGATCTGGGCGTCGAGGACGTGGCACTGGTGGGAATTTCAAAAGGTCCCGACCGCGACGCCGGCCGCGAGCATTTCTACATCCCCGGCCGCGAGCCGTTCCGCCTCGATCCCAAGAGCCCGGTGCTCTACTATCTGCAACGCCTGCGCGACGAAGCGCACCGCTTCGCCATCGGCACGCATCGCAAGAAGCGGTCGAAGGCCATCGGCGCGAACCCGTTGGACGAGATCGCCGGCGTCGGTGCCGGCCGCAAGCGCGCTCTGCTGCAGCATTTCGGCTCGGCCAAGGCGGTCGCCGGCGCCAGCGTCAACGACTTAACCTCGGTGGGCGGGGTCAGCGAAACGCTGGCGAAGAAGATCTTTGATTTTTTCCACCCCACCGGAAGGTGATATCTATTCTCCCCCGCTTTAGCGGGGGAGGTGCCGAGCGCAGCGAGGCGGAGGGGGAAGTCCCCCTCCGGCGCTTCGCGCCACCTCCCCCGTAAGGACGGGGGAGGATGAGGACCGTCCATGACTCACGATCGCCGCTCTTTCCTGAAGACCGCCGCCGGCGCTTCCGCGCTCGCGCTGCTCCCGCCCAACCTGCGCGCGGCGCTCGCCGAGCCGTTTGCGCGGCGCACGGGCACCATCGCCGACGTCGAGCACGTCGTGATCTTCATGCAGGAGAACCGCTCCTTCGATCATTATTTCGGCACGCTCAAGGGCGTGCGCGGGTTTTCCGATCCGCGCGCGATCACGCTGCCGTCGGGCAAGCCCGTCTGGTACCAGCCCAAGGACGGCGAGGAGTTCACGCCGTTCCACCTCGACAGCCGCACGACGTCCGCGCAGTGCCTGGCGAGCCTGGATCACAGCTGGAAGGGCGCCTACGACCTTTGGAAGAACTACGACGCGTGGATTCCGACCAAGACCAAGATGACGATGGGCTATTTCGACCGCCGCGACATCGCGTTCTTCCACGCGCTCGCGGACAGCTTCACGATCTGCGACGCCTACCACTGCTCGGTGTTCGGGCCGACCAATCCCAACCGCCTGCATCTCTTCAGCGGCACGAGCGGGCTCACCGCCGGCTATGACGGCACAGACTGCGTCGCCAATCCGGGCGACGAGGACAACGAAACCGCCGACATCGGGAACGACTCCAAGAAGTTCAAGCCGTTCGAATGGGCGACTTATGCCGAGGCGCTGGAGACGGCGGGCGTCGATTGGCGCGTCTATCAGGAATACGACAATTTCGGCGACAACGGCCTTGCCTATTTCAAGGACTTCCGCGCTCCGGTGCATCATCCAAAGCTCGTCGAGCGCGGCCGCTCCTGGGTCAAGGGCTCCAACAAGGAAAACGCCAGGACCTCGCGGGGCGAGCATCTGGTGAGCGCGTTCGCCGAGGACGTGGCGCTGGGCCGCCTGCCGAAAGTGTCGTGGATCGTGGCCCCCACGATCATGAGCGAGCATCCGCAGGCGCCGCCGGGCTTCGGCGAGTCGCTGGTGTCGCGGCTGCTGGATGCGCTCGCGGCCAACCGCAAGGTCTGGTCGAAGACCGTGTTCCTTTTGAACTACGACGAGAATGACGGCTTCTTCGACCACATGCCGCCCGCGATCCCGCCGCTGACCTCCGACATCGGCGCCAGCACGGTGAGCATGGCAGGCGAGGACTATCACGGCGTCCCCTTCGGCTTCGGGCCGCGCGTGCCGATGCTCGTCATCTCGCCGTGGAGCGTCGGCGGCTTCGTCAATTCGGAAGCTTTCGACCACACCTCGGTGCTGCGCTTCCTGGAGACGCGTTTCGGCGTCGCGGCGCCCAACATCTCGGCGTGGCGGCGTGCGGTCGCGGGCGATCTGACGTCGGCGTTCGATTTCTCGCAGGAAGCCCTGCCCGCGCTTCCCGAGGCCGGCGATTCGATGAAGCGCGCCGAGAAGCAATGCAAGCTGCCCGCGCCGAACTACGCCCATGAGGACCTGCCGCGGCAGGAGCGCGGCGGCAAGCCCGCGCGGCCGCTGCCCTATGCGCTCGATTTCGGCGGCGGGACCATCGCGAACGGCTTCGCCATCGCGCTCGCCAACAACGGACGCGCGGGTGCCGCGTTGCGAATCGCCGCCGCCGACGCCAAGACCGGCCCGTGGTTCTTCACGGTGGAGGCGGGCAAGACCTTGACCTACACCCTGCCGCGCAGCGGGGCTTACGATTTCAGCCTGCTCGGCCCCAACGGCTTCTTCCGCAGGTTCGCGGGCGGCGACAACGACAAGGTCCAGGCGTCGTTCTCGGCCGGCCAGTTCAGCGTGGCGAACGCGTCCGCGGCCGACGTCACCCTGCGCAACGGCTACGACAAGGACTGGTCGATGACGGTCGCACCCGGCAACTCGACGGTGGTCACCATAGACCTCGCCAAGACCGCGAACTGGTACGACGTCTCGGCCGAGGGCCAGGGCTTCGTGCGCCAGTTCGCGGGCCACATCGAGAACGGGGCGGCTTCAAGGAGCGATCCGCTGTTGGGCTAAAGGCCGAATCCGGCCTAGAGTGGGGCGATGCTCGCCCTGCCCAATCTGCTCACCATCCTGCGCATCGCGCTCGTGCCGGTCTTCGCGCTCGCCTTCGTGATGCCGGGCGAGACCGCACGCCTGGTCGCGTTCGCGGTGTTCTGCATCGCCGGCATCAGCGACGCGCTCGACGGGCTGGCGGCGCGCAGGCTCAACGCGGGCTCGGATTTCGGGCGCATGCTGGACCCGATCGCCGACAAGATCCTGGTCGCCGTGGCGCTGATGATGCTGGTGGCGGAGCGCTCGATCCACCAGTTCGACCTGATCGCGCCGGCGGGCCTGCGCGGCCTGCTGAAGCTGGTGCCGGCGCTGATCATTCTCTCGCGCGAGATCCTGGTCTCGGGCCTGCGCGAATTCCTCGCCGGCGCCAAGGTGAGCGTGCCCGTGACCGTCTTCGCCAAGTTCAAGACCACGCTGCAGATGATCGCCATCGGCGCGATGATCCTCACCCCGCTCGCCGACAAGTTCTTCCCCGGCGTCCCGGCGGTCACCTACACCGCGTTCGCCTATGCGATGCTGTGGGTCGCAGCCGCCCTGACGGTCTATACCGGCTACGTCTATTTCCGTGCCGGGTTGCGGCACCTGCACGGGCCGAGGACGCCGTGAACGTGCTCTACTTCGCCTGGGTCCGGCAGAGGATAGGGCGCGGCGAGGAACGTCTCGATCTTCCCGCCGGTGTCGCCACCGTGCGCGCGCTGGCCGAGTTCCTCGAGCGCCGTGGCGGCGGCTATGCGGATGCCTTCGCCGACCTCAAGCGCCTGCGCGCGGCGGTGAACCAGGAACACGTGGCGTTCGACGCGCCCGTAGCCCACGATGACGAGGTCGCGTTCTTCCCGCCGGTGACGGGCGGATGATCCGCGTCGGGCCCGACGACTTCGACGTCGCCGCCGAGCTTGCCGCCCTCCATGCACGCGCCGCCGGCGCGGGGGCGGTCGCGACCTTCACCGGTCACGTGCGCGGCGAGGATGGGCTCGCGGCGCTGATCCTCGAGCACTATCCCGCGATGACCGAACGCGAGATCGCGCGCCACACAGCCGAAGCCGGGCGCCGCTGGCCGCTCCTGGGCGTCACCGTCATCCACCGCGTCGGACGCCTGGTGCCCGGCGCGCGCATCGTCTTCGTCGCCGTCGCGGCCCATCACCGCCATGCCGCCTTCGAGGCGTGCGAATTCCTGATGGACTATCTCAAGGTCCACGCCCCGTTCTGGAAGCAGGAAGAGCGCGTGGGCGGGACGAGTTGGGTGGAAGCCAAGACGAGCGACGACGCTGCCATAAAGCGCTGGACCTGACCTCCCCCTTGTGGGGAGGTCGGAAAATCCGAAGGATTTTCCGGGTGGGGGAACGGTGCGAGGCTCAGCCCCCACCCGAAAAACGCTTCGCGTTTTTCGACCTCCCCACAAGGGGGAGGTGAGTCTTACCCCACCCTGCTCAGCTTCACCTCGCTCACGGGCGCGCGGACCTCGGCGTCGTAGGCGGTCATCATCAGCTCGCAGAGAGGACCGGGCGTGAAGCGGTAGTCCGCGATCTCGCAGACCGGCGTCACCTCGGCGGCGGAGCCGGTGAGGAAGCATTCCGTAAAGCCCGAAAGCTCCTCCGGCTTGATATGGCGCTCGATGACGGGGATCTGCCGCGCGCGGGCGAGCGCCATCACGCTCTGGCGCGTGATGCCGTTCAGGAAGCAGTCGGCGATGGGCGTGTGGAGCTTGCCGTTCTCGACGAAGAAGATGTTGGCGCCCGTCGCCTCCGCGACATAGCCGCGATAGTCGAGCATCATGGCATCGGCATAGCCGCGGCTCTCGGCGTCGTGCTTGGACATCGTGCAGATCATGTAGAGGCCGGCGGCCTTGGCCTGGGTCGGCGCGGTGTCGGGCGCGGGCCGGCGCCAGCGCGAGAGCTCGAGCCGGATGCCCTTCAATTTCTGCTTGGCGTCGAAATAGGACGGCCACTGCCACACCGCGATGGCGACGTGGATCTTGGCGTTGGGGGCGGCGACCGACATCTGCTCCGAGCCGCGCCATACCACGGGGCGGATATAGGCGTCGGTGAAGCCCTGCGCCGCGACCGCCTCCAGCGTCGCCCGGCTGATCTCGTCTTCCGTGTACGGAATTGTCATGCCGAGGATGCGCGCGCTCTCGAACAGCCGCGCGGTGTGCTCCTCGAGCTTGTAGACGCGCCCGTTGTAGAGCCGCTCGCCCTCGAACACGCTGGACGCATAGTGCAGGCCGTGCGTGAGCACGTGGATCCTGGCGTCGGCCCAGGGCACGAGCTTGCCGTCGAACCACAGCGAGCCTTCGCGCCGGTCGAAAGGAATGATGTCCGCCATGGGTATGTCCTCTTGCCCTTGCTCTCAACGTTCGAGGAGCTTAAATGTGTCAGCATGGCTGACGTAAAATCCAGCGCGCCGTCGCCCCTCTATCTACGGGACGAGGAATTGAAGCAAGGTATCGATCTGCTGTTTTTTGCCGCGCGCGACATGAATCAGGCGGGCGCGCGCATGCTCAGCGAAGCGCGGCTCGGCCACGCGCACCGCCGCGCGATATATTTCATTGCGCGCAACCCCGGGCTTTCGGTGGCGGATTTGCTCGCCATCCTCAAGATCACGAAACAAAGCCTCAATCGCGTGCTGAACGAGCTGATCGCGGGCGGCTATGTCGAGCGCAGGCCTCACCTGCGCGACAGACGCATGCGTGAGCTGCGCCTGACCGAGAAGGGCGGCAAGCTGGAGCACGCGATCTGGGAGACGCAACGGCCCAAGCTCGTGCGCGCCTTCCGCGAGGCGGGGCCGGAAGCAGTGACGGGTTTCCGCCGGGTGCTGACGGGGCTGATCCGATGAGCACGTCCAAGGTCGAGGACCCGCATCTGCTCGTCGTCGACGACGACGAAAGGCTGCGCGAGCTTCTGCAGCGCTACCTTTCCTCCAACGGGTTCCGGGTGAGTGCGGCTCCCGACTCCGCCGGCGCGCGCGCCCTGATGAAGAGCATGGCGTTCGACCTGCTCATCCTCGACGTTATGATGCCGGGCGAATCCGGATTGGAGCTGGCGCGCTCGATCCGCGCGAGCTCGCAGGTGCCGGTCCTGATGCTGACCGCGCGCGGCGAGACCGAGGACCGCATCGCGGGGCTCGAGCATGGCGCCGACGACTATCTGCCCAAGCCGTTCGAGCCGCGCGAGCTTCTGCTGCGCGTGAGCGCGCTCCTGCGCCGCGCGGCGCCGCCGGCGCGCATCGCCCATGCCGAGGTCCGCCTCGGCGACTGCGTCTTCGATCCGCAGCGCGCGCAACTGCGCCGCAAGGGCAAGCCCGTGAAGCTCACCAGCTCCGAGGCGGCGCTCTTGCAGCTCTTCGCGGCCAATGCGGGCCGTTCCTTCAGCCGCGCCGATCTCTGCGCGCGGCTCGGCGTGACCTTGGAGCGCTCGATCGACGTGCAGGTGACGCGCCTGCGCCGAAAGATCGAGGAAGATCCCAAGCTTCCCCTCTACCTCCAGACCGTGCGCGGTATCGGCTATGTCCTCGTCCCAGACAATGTCTCCTGAAGCGCGCGGCGGCCTCGTCAAGCGCGCCCTGCCGCGCGGCCTGTTCGGCCGCTCGCTGATCATCATCGTGGCGCCGATGTTCATCCTGCAGGCCATCGTCAGCTACATCTTCTTCGAGCGCGACGTCGACGCCTCGACGCGCCGGCTGTCGGCCGACATCGCCGCCGACGTGTCGTTCCTGATCGCGCTGGAGGACAAATATCCGGCGAAGGAACGCACCCAGCTTCGCGCGCTTGCGGCCAAGCGGCTGCGCTTCGACATCACCTTCCTGGCCGGCCAGACGATCCCGCCGCCTGCCAAGCTCCCCAAGCACCAGAGCACCATCGACCGCGCGCTCGACGAGGTCATCGCCCAGCAGATCGGCGAGGTCAGGCATTTCGAGACCGCGCGCGCCGGCAACGATTTCGACATCCGCGTGGAAGTGCATGACGGCGTGCTGCGCATGGTGGTGCCGCGCGAGCGCGCCACCGTCTCGGCGCCGGACATCTTCATTCTGTGGATGGTGGGATCGTCGCTGATCCTGCTGGGTGTCGCCGTCGTCTTCCTGCGCAACCAGGTCAGGCCCATCGAGCGGCTGGCGCGCGCCGCCGACGCCTTCGGCAAGGGCCGCGCCGTGCCGGATTTCAAGCCTTACGGCGCGACCGAGGTGCGGCGCGCGGCGGAGGCGTTCCTTCTGATGCGCGAGCGCATGGACCGCTATCTCAAGCAGCGCACCGAGATGCTCGCCGGCGTCAGCCACGACCTCAAGACGCCGCTCACCCGCATCCGGCTTCAGCTCGCCTTGCTGAAACCCAGCTCCGACATCGACGCGATGCGCGACGACGTCGTGCAGATGGAGAACATGCTGAGCGAGTATCTCGACTTCGCGCGCGGCGGCGCGGGCGAGCAGGCAAGCGTCGTCGACTTGTCGCAGGTCGCGCGCCAGGCCGCCGACCGCGCCGTGCGCGCGCGCATGGCCGAGCCGCGCCGTCTCGTCGTCGACGCGCCGCAGACGGTCACCCTCGCCATCAAGCCGCACGCGCTCGGCCGCGGCATCACCAATCTCGTCGACAACGCGCTCAAGCATGGCCGCCACGTCTTCGTCCAGGTCGCGCGCGACGAGCGTTTCGCCGAGATCGTGGTCGACGACGACGGCCCCGGCATCCCGGAAGAGCTGCGCGAGGAGGCCTTCAGGCCGTTCCACCGCCTGGACCAGGGCCGCAACCTGCAGGCCGGCGGCGTGGGCCTGGGGCTCGCCATCGCCCGCGACGTCGCCCGCGCCCATGGCGGCGACCTCACCCTCGACAAGAGCCCGCAAGGCGGCCTGCGCGCGGTGGTGCGGCTGCCGGTTTGAAGCCAAAGCTGTCATGGCCCGCGACTGCCGCCTTCGCTAAAGCTACGGCGTGCCAAGCGAAACTCACTTGCCGCGGCGTAGCGTAAGCGGAGCCGGGCGGGCCACCCAGGTGCAGTCTTCTCAGCTTTATCAATCAAAATCGTCATCGCCCGCTTTATGCGGGCGATCCAATTTCCTCTTCTCGCTTGTCATCAAATTGGATCGCCCGGACCCTTACGGGCCGGGCGATGACGGTTTTGGTTTGGAGAGAATGTACAGAATCCAACTGGGTGGCCCGCGTCGCGGCCACGACACTGGGTTCCTAAGGCCCCGCCAGCGTCCACACATGCCCCGCCGGGTCCTTGATGCGGCAGCGGCGGCCTTCGTCGACCGTCATGGTCTCGACGGGCACGAGCAGCACCGCACCGGCGGCGACCGCGCGCGCCTGCGCGGCTTCGACGTCGTCGACGCGGATCCAGATGTTGACCGACGTGCCGCCGAGCGCCGACGGACTCCTCACGCCCAGCGCTTCCATCGAGGGGTATTCATCGGCGAGGAAGAGATGCTGCGTGCCGATGCGGAATTCGCTGTGCCCGATCTTGCCGTTCTGCGGATCGATCCAGCGCTCGATCTCGACGGCGCCGAGACCCGCGACATAGAAATCCAGCACCCTCGCCGCGTCGCGCGCGATCAGATTGATGGAAGCGTCGGGGCGTGTTTCGCTCATGCCTCTTCTTAGCGCGGCGGGGGTGCGGCGTATTGTAAAAAATTCCCCTTTTCGTGCCTCGGCGAGCTCACCCTTCGACAAGCTCACCCTTCGACAAGCTCAGGGTGAGGGACGGAGCTGGCTGATGCAGTCCCTCATCCTGAGCTTGTCGAAGGATGAGGGTAGCGCGGTCCTACCCCTCCAGCGGCACGTGCTGGATATGCGGACCGCGCAGGCGGAAATATTCGCTTGGGCTGAAGCCCGAGAACTCCTTGAACTCGCGGATGAAATGCGGCTGGTCGTAATAGCCGTGGCGCTCGACGACCTCCATCCAGTCGACGCCGGCGGCGTCGTGCAGCCTCGAAAGCACGCGCTGGAAGCGGGCGACGCGCAGATAGGTCTTCGGCGTCATGCCGACCTCCTGCGCGAAGAGGCGGATCAGCGTCTTCTGGCTGACCTCGGCCTCGCGTGCGGCGGCCTTGACCGAGATGCGATGCGGCGCGCGGGCGAAAAGTTTCAGCGTCAGCGCGACGGCTGGGTGATGCGCGCACTCCCCGAAACGCTGCGCCATCGCGCGGAACAGGACGGCGATCTTATCCTCGGGAGCCGGCGCCTGCACGACGCGTTGATGCAGCCTTTCGGCGTCGGCACCCCAGATGTCGGCAAGCGAGATATGGACGTTCTCGAACTCGCGCGCCGAGCCGCCGAAGAAGGCGAACGCGCCGCCCGGCTTGAACTGCACGCCCAGCATGTGCGGCTGATGCGCGTCGATGGCGAAGGTCTGCGCATGCGTGCCGCAGAGCGCGATCCCCGACAGCACGTTGCGCGCCGCGTAGCCTTCGCCGCCGTACCAGGCAAGCTCGTCGCGATCGAGATTGATCATCAGCCCGAGCCGGCCCGAGGCCATGATCGTGTCCTTGGCATGGCCGGGATCGAGGCCGCGCCAATACCAGAAGTTCTCGATGAAGCCGTCGAACGGCGCGGGCGGCGCGAAGGCCTTGTAGACCATGGGCGCGTGCGCGGCATGCGGGCGCGTTTCGGCAGCCATGAGATCCTCCGTTCGGCCCGGAGGATAGGCGTCAGGAGGCGAGTTCGCCAGCGCGCTTGTTGGCCGCGGCCACGGCGCGCGCCATCAAGGCTTTCAACCCCTTCGCGCCCATGAGGATCTTGAGCGCGGCCTCGGTCGTCCCGCCCGGGCTCGTCACGTCGCGGCGCAGCTCTTCCGGCGGGCGCGCGTCGGCGTCGAGCAGTGCGCCCGCGCCGGTGATCGTCGCGCGCGCGAGCCGCTCGGCCTCGGGCCGCGGCATGCCCTGCGCCTCCGCCGCGTCGGCCAGCGCCTCGACCATGAAGAAGACATAGGCCGGCCCCGAACCCGACACCGCCGTCGTCACGTCGATCAATTTCTCGCGCGCGACCCAGAAGGTCTGGCCGAGCGGCGTCAGCAGCCTTTCCGCCAGCCTGCAATCCTCAGCCGTCGCATTGGGGCCTTTGAAGATCGAAGTGATGCCCTTGCCGATGGCGCCCGGCGTGTTGGGCATCGCGCGCAGGATATGCGCGCGCGGGCCCCACGCCTTCCTCAGCGTCGCGATGCTGGTGCCCGCCGCGATGGAGATCATCGGCGCGCCGGAATCCGCGATGGGCTTCAGCCGCACGGCCTCGTTGCGCAGCACCTGCGGCTTGAGCGCGATGACGCAGGCGCGGACCTTTTCGCGCGGGATGTCGGAGACGACGCGCACGCCGAGCTTCTTGAGTGCGGGCGATGGATTTGTCTCCACCGCGATCACGGGCGCGAGCCCGTCGGCGAGCCAGCCTTTCAGCATCGCGCCGCCCATGCGCCCGGCACCGATGAGGAGGATGGGCGCGGCCATTTAACCTCCCCCTTGTGGGGGTCGGTAGCGACAGCGTACCGACGAAAAATCCGAGGGATTTTTCGGGTGGGGGGAACGGTGGTGGAGAGACCTACCCCCCACCCGAAGCGCGTTCCGCGCTTCGACCTCCCCACAAGGGGGAGGTAACTTCTTCAAGCCTGCCCCGCGCATTCGAGGACGGCGGCGGCGATGGCTTCTTCGGCGGTCTTGTTGCCCCAGAGCACGAACTGGAACGCGGGGTAGTAGTGCTCGCAGGCCTCGAGCGCGAGGTTGAGCAGCGCCTCGCATTGGGCGGCGCTCGCATGCGCGTCGGGGAAGATCATCGCGTGGCGGAAGACGATCGTGCCGTCCTCCTGCCAGAGGTCGAAATGCCCGATCCACAGCCGCGCATTCACGTACATCAACAGATTCGCGACATTGGCGCGGCGCACATTGTCGCCGATGCGCATGTCGAAGGCGGACGACAGATGCAGCGACTGCAGATCGTCGCGCCAGGTGAAATTGAAGTGATGATCCGCCCAGCGGCCCGCGACCGAGAGGTTGAGCTCGTCGCGCCCCGCGCGCTCGAAATGCCAGCCATTGTCCTCCACCGCCTGCTCGAGCATGTCGAGCGGGTGGGGGCCGGCCGGAGTCTCGTTTAGCTGGATGCCCGTCATTGAGGGACTCCTAAGCGTGGGGGACCGACGCAAAGCGAAGCAGTCATGAGTCAAACTGGCACAAGATTTTGAGGTCGCACAAGAGTCCCGCCAGCGTGAAATTTGTGCGTCAGCGCTCATGCACAGCTTTGGCGGTATGGGCGGAAACCGTTCGAAGAGTCATTTCAAGGAGTTGGCTGCTTCGACTCCAGGGCCGCGATGCGCGCGGCCAGCGATTCATTTTCGGCGCGGGCTTTCGCGGCCATGGCCTTGACCGCGTCGAACTCCTCGCGCGGCACCAGGTTCATGTCGGCGACCAGCTTCTCCATGCGCTGGCGCACGAGCAGGTCGACCTCGGATTTGAGGCTCTGCATGGCACCAGCCGCGTCGGTGAACAGCTTCGCCATTCCGTCCAGGAAAGGGTTGTCGGTCTGCATGGGGGACTCCGGTTGGGCGAACAGCGAATAGCGAATGGCGAATAGCTTAGGAAGCCAAATCAGCTTAGTTTCCCTATTCGCCACTCGCTATCCGCCATTCGTCCCATGGTCATTCCTTTCCCGCAGATCGACCCGGTCCTGATCCATATCTGGGGACCGATCGCCATACGCTGGTATGCGCTGGCCTATATCAGCGGCCTTCTGCTCGGCTGGTGGCTGGTCGTCAGGATGCTGCGGCAGAAATCGCTGTGGACGAATCCCCCCTTCAACGGCAAGCCGCCCGCGACCGAGGACCAGATCGGCGACCTCGTGGTGTGGGCGACGCTGGGCGTCGTGGTCGGCGGGCGGATCGGCTGGGACATCTTCTACGGCACCTTCCTGTGCAGCGCCTCGCCGGGGGCGGCGTTCTGCACGGGCCTGCCGCTGGAGTTCCTCACCCATCCGATCCGGCTGATCGCGGCTTGGGACGGCGGCATGTCGTTCCATGGCGGCGCGATCGGCGTGATCCTGGCGATCTGGCTGTTTTGCCGCAGGCGGGGCTTGAGCTTCTTCATGATCGGCGACCTGGTCTGCCTGGTGCAGCCCATCGGCCAGGGCCTCGGCCGCATCGCGAACTTCATCAATGGCGAGCTTTGGGGAAAGAAGACCGATGTCCCTTGGGCGATGATCTTTCCGCGCGCGGGCGACGGCCAGCCGCGCCATCCAAGCCAGCTCTACGAGGCAGCCCTCGAGGGCCTGTTGCTGTTCGTCGTGCTGCAGGTGTGCCTGCGCGTCTTCCGCCTGCATGAGCGCCCCGGCCTGATCAGCGCGATCTTCCTGGCGAGCTACGGCGGGCTTCGCTTCGTCGTCGAGTTCTTCCGCGAGCCCGACACGCAATTCATCGGCTGGTTCAGCATGGGCCAGGCGCTGTCGGTCGGATTGCTGCTGGCGGGTGGCGCACTCGCCTGGCACGTGCTCTCAAGGCCCAAGCCCCAACCGGACTTGACGTGAACGCGCTCGGCGAGCGCATCGCGGCGCTCATCGCCGCGCAGGGACCGGTCTCCATCGCCGATTTCATGACGCTGGCGGGCGGCCAATACTATGCGACGCACGATCCGTTCGGGCGCGGCGGCGACTTCGTCACCGCGCCCGAGATCAGCCAGGTCTTCGGCGAGCTCCTGGGGCTTTGGTGCGTGCAGGTCTGGCACGACCAGGGAAGGCCCAAGCGCGCGCGGCTGGTCGAGCTCGGTCCCGGACGCGGCACGCTGATGGCCGACGCACTGCGCGCCGCGCGCCTGGCGCCCGAATTCCTGGACGGTCTCGACATCGTCCTCGTCGAGGCGAGCCCCGCTTTGCGCGCGATCCAGGAAGAGACGCTGAAAGGCCTTGGCGTGCGCTGGACCGACCGGTTCGATTCCCAGCTGAGCGACCGGCCGCTGTTCCTCATCGCCAACGAGTTCTTCGACGCGCTGCCGATCCGCCAATACGTCAAGACCGCGCGCGGCTGGCGCGAGCGCATGGTGACGCTCGCGAACGGCAAGCTCGACTTCGCGCTTACGCCGGTCGCCGTGCCGGACGCGTTCATCCCGGCAAGCCGCGCCGATGCGCCGGACGGCGCGGTCTACGAGGTCTGCCAGCCGGCGCTTTCGCTCACGGACGAGATCGCGCGCATCGTGGCGATCCAGGGCGGCGGCGCGCTGGTCGTCGACTACGGCTATGACGGCGTCGATTTCGGCGAGACGCTGCAGGCCATCGCCGACCAGTCCTTCGCCGCCATCCTCGACGATCCCGGCGAAAGCGACCTCTCCGCGCATGTGGATTTCGTGGGCCTCGCCGCCACGGCCGCGCGCGCGGGCGCGGCGGTGTTCGGGCCTGCGACCCAGGCCGCGTTCCTGGACGATCTCGGCATCGTGCGCCGCTTCGAGCAGCTCGCCACGCGCAATCCCCGCGCCGCGAACGAGCTGTGGCCGCAGCTCGACCGCCTGGTGAGCCCGGATCAGATGGGAACGCTGTTCAAGGCGCTGGCCCTGCTGCCGCGCGCCGTACCCGACCCGCCGGGGTTCTAATGCCCCCTCCGCCTCGCTACGCTCGGCACCTACCCCGTGAAGACGGGGGAGGATTAAGAGCGCAAATATCCTCCCCCGTACTTACGGGGGAGGTGGCGTGCGAGCGGCAGCGAGCACGACGGAGGGGGAGTTCGTGCTGATACTGACCGCACCGGCACTGACATCTCCCCGCATCGCCCACGGCTTCTTCGGCCGCAGCGGCGGCGTGTCGAAGGGTATCTTCGCCTCGCTCAATTGCGGGCCGGGCTCGGGCGACGAGCGCGCAGACGTGATCGCGAACCGCAAGCGCGTCGTCGAAGCGTTGGCGCCGGACGCCACCCTGCTCACGCTCTATCAGATCCACAGCGGCGAGGCGGTGAGCGTCACCGCGCCCTGGAACATCGGCGAGGGGCCCAAGGCGGATGCCATGGCGACGAACCTGCCGGGCCTCGCGCTCGGCATCCTCACCGCCGATTGCGCGCCGGTGCTCCTTGCCGACGCGCAGGCCGGGGTGATCGGCGCGGCGCATGCCGGATGGAAAGGTGCGCTCGGCGGCGTGACCGATTCCGCGATCGCCGCGATGGAGCGGCTCGGCGCGCGGCGCGAGCGGATCGCCGCCGCGATCGGGCCGTGCATCTCCCAGGCGAACTACGAAGTGGGTCCCGAATTCCGCGACCGATTCCCGCAAAGCTTCTTTCAAGGCCGCTATTTCGACCTGGAAGGCTACGTCGCAGAGCGCCTGTCGGCGGCGGGCATCGAGAATGTCGCGCGGCTTGGCGCCTGCACCTATGCCCGCGAGACCGATTTCTTCAGCTATCGCCGCGCCACCCATCGCGGCGAGACGGACTACGGCCGCCAAGTCGGCGCTATCGTTCTGCGGGAATGATCACGACGAGCGAGGCGCTTTCGATGCACACCATCTGCATCCAGCCCTTGCGCTCGCGCGTGCAGGGGCAAACGAGGAAGTCCGCCGACACACGCGAATCGAACGCATTTCCGCTTTCGAACAGGCGATCATGCAGCGGCTTCGGCATGAGCGGGTCTTCGCTGTCATGGACGCCTAGAATCCGCTTCGTCCCGGTGCGCCAGATGCGGAAGCTGGGCACTCCGTTGGCGGCGAAAAGCACGCCATGCAGCTTAAAGCAGGGCCCGGCGGGATGCGGTTCTTTCGCGCAGACCCTGTCGTTCGCGCGCACCGGCGAATCTGCCGCCAGCAGCACCATGGCCAAACAAGCGATTCGCTTCGTCGCGGATTTCATGCTTTTAGGGCACTGCCTTCGCAGATATCGGGACTCGACGCCGTGACGCAGTTTACGACGCCGGACGAGCTTGCTAAAAGCCCGTCATTGAACCGTCACAGGAAGGACGCGCGCCCCAAGATGAGCGACACCAACGGAGCGCGCGGGATGAAGCTGCTCGCGGGCAATTCCAACCGCCCGCTGGCCGAGGACATGGCCCGCTTCCTCAAGCTGCCGCTGGTCAAGGCGGTGGTGCGCCGCTTCGCCGACATGGAAGTCTTCGTCGAGATCCAGGAGAACGTGCGCGGCGAGGACATCTTCGTCATCCAGTCGACGAGCTTCCCGGCGAACGACAATCTGATGGAATTGCTCATCGTCATCGACGCGCTGCGCCGCGCGTCGGCGCGCCGCATCACCGCGGTGCTGCCCTATTTCGGCTATGCGCGCCAGGACCGCAAAGTCGGCCCGCGCACGCCGATCTCCGCCAAGCTCGTCGCCAACCTCATCACCCATGCCGGCGCCGACCGCGTGCTGACCGTCGATCTCCATGCCGGCCAGATCCAGGGCTTCTTCGACATCCCCACCGACAACCTCTACGCCATGCCGGTGATCGTGAAGGACATCACCGACTATCTCGGCCAGAGCAATTTGATGGTCGTGTCGCCCGACGTCGGCGGCGTGGTGCGCGCGCGCGCGCTCGCCAAGCGGCTGGGCGCCGATCTCGCCATCGTCGACAAGCGCCGCGAGCGCGCCGGCGAGAGCGAGGTGATGAACATCATCGGCGACGTCGAGGGACGCTCCTGCATCCTGATCGACGACATCGTCGATTCCGGCGGCACGATCTGCAACGCCGCCGACGCCCTGCTGCGCGAGGGCGCGAAGGACGTCTGCGCCTATGCGACCCACGGTGTGCTGTCGGGCGGGGCGGTGGCGCGCATCAAGGGCTCCAAGCTCAAATCGCTGGTCATCACCGACTCGATCGCGGCGACCGACGAGATCGCCAAATGCGCCAACATCCGCCGCATCTCCATCGCGCCCCTGATCGGCGAAGCCATGCGCCGCATCAACAACGAAGAGAGCGTGTCGAGCCTGTTCGATTAGGGCGTGCGCGTTCTCACTCATTGTCATCCCCGGCGAACATCGACGCGACAGCGTCGATGTGAGGGAAGGGGACCCAGGTGGACAGACCGGATCCGGTCTTTCCACCTGGGTTCCCTTCCCCTCGCGACGCCGTTGGCGTCGCTCGGCCGGGAATGACAATAGGTGAGAATGTGGGGCTCTACGGCTTCAGCGTATCCAGCAGCTTGAAGACCTCTTCCCAGGTCGCGGGCACGACCTGCGCCTCGGGCCCCGGCGCATAGACCCAGATATAGAGCGACTTGCCCGATTTGAGCGCGGCTTGCGGATCGGGCGAGCCGGTGGCGAGGATGAAGCCGCGCACGGTCTTTGACCGCGCCTGGAGGTAGTCGGCGAAGAACGTGCGGTGCACGCCCGGCTTTCCCACCGTGCCCTTGTACTGATCCGGCATCATCGTGCCGTAGCGCACGATCAGCGGCGGGATCAGCGCGTTGTCCCCCGTGCCGCCGCGATGCCTGCCGAAACCCGGACCGCCCGAGATCGGCTTGTGGCTGTGCAGCAGCAAGGCGAAGGATTTGTCGAGCCAGCGCGTCGCCGTCGCCGGATCGAAGCGCCATGTCCAGACGCGGCCCTGAGGTGCTGCGCAGCTCGCGCCCGCCATCGCCTGGGCGCAGAGATTGGGCGCGAGGAATTCGCGCTGCAGCCCGTCCTGGTAATTGTGGCCGGCCACCGGCACCGAGAAGCCGGTGCCGAGATAGGCGGTGCCCGCGATCTCGTAGTAGTCCTGAAGCTGATAGCGCGCGATCTGCTGGTTGAGCATGATGTTGCCCGCGCGCATGTCGCGGATGAGGTTGCCGACCGCGTAAGGCACGGGCTGGCTCTCGCCCGAGCGCGGGTCTTGCGGCAGCTGTTCCGGCGGCGGCAGAGGCTCGGCCGAGAACGCCTTCTCCAGGCACCATTCGGCGCTGCCGCAGGCGGTGATGGCGGCGTCGAAATCCGCGGTCCACTTGACCCAGGGATCGTCGAGCGCATCGGCATGCCCGATCCCGAGCATCAGTGCGACGGCGAACGTGAACCGGAAAAGATGCGCGCGCATATGTTCCCCCGCCTTCAATCTTACATTGTTGTTAGCACCCGCGCCTGCGCGCCTCAAGCTTGCTCATCCATCGTCATCACCCGGACCGCTTTCCCATGATACCTAACCGTGGAGCTTGCGGCCCGTCGCTACGCTGCCGCTCGCGACCCTTTCGAGGCTCGCCCTACGGGCTCGCACTTCAGGGTGACGTGCCTACTGCTACAGTCGCGTCATCCTGAGGTGTGAGCGAAGCGAGCCTCGAAGGATGGCGCGCAGCTAGAACAGCTCCGGATATTTCTTCTCGAGCCCCGCCTCGTACGCGTTGATCGCGGACGTCGCGGGCGACGCGGCGGAGGGGTCGATCGCGCGGCCGAGATCGTAGGCGTCCCAGGCGAGCGTGGGCTCGCCGTTCGCCATCCAGAACCCGCCGAGCTCGGCATAGAACGCCGGCATGCGGGGATTGGCCTTGAGGGCCGCAGCGAAGAGCGGCAGGGCCTCGGCCGCGCGGCCGGCCTGGGCGAGATCGCGCGCGAGGAACGCGTCGAGCATATAGGCATCCGAAAGATCGTCGCGCTTCATCGCTTTGAGCGCCGCGATCGCCGCGTCGAGCTGCGCCTTGCCCGGATGCATCGCCAGCCGCAACGCCGCGCCGCGCCGGTCGCGCGCGGCAAGCGCCTCGATCGCCTTGAACGAATGGCAGGGCTTCGTCTTCGCGCAAGCGCCCGAAGCCGGGCCGTACTGGTCCGCCATCTCGTAGGAAATGAGCAGCGCCTGGAACGCATGCCGGGTTGCGAGCGCATGCTCTATCGCCGCGCGGAGATCCTTTTGCGGGCGCTTGCCTTGCGCGCCTGCGCCGCCCGCCGCGATCACGGCACCGGCGGCGTCGCCGAACGCCTTCTGCACGTCGGACATGTCGAGCTTGGGCGACCGCCGGCTCGACACCATCGGGTGGATGGCTTTGACCACCGTCGCCGACTGCAGCGTCCAGGTCTGGGTCGCCGTGCCGGAGCCGAAGGACAGCGTCTGCGGCAGATATCCGCTCGCGCGGATGCGCTCGACCGCGGCGGGCGAAAGCGGCGTGAAGGCGCGCAGAAGCTTGACCAGCCGCGCGCCCTGATCCGCGTCGAGCGCCTGCTTCGACGGCGTGAATGTCGCGTCGACGGCGCTCACGCCCTGAAGCGACGCCACAAGCGCGTAAAGCGAGATGTTGTGGAAGCTGTGCGCCTTGTCGTCGAGCACGAGCACGCGCTTGAGCGCATAATCGTATATCGTAAGCACGCCGCCGGTGTCGGCGACGGAGAAATCCCTGGCGAGATCGAAAGTGACCGTTGCCGGCGGCGGCGCACTGCCGCCGATCGCGTAGACGAATTCCAAGGCCGGCTCTTCGACCGTGCCGCGCGCCATGATCAGTGCCGCGGACGGCGCCAGGGGGCCGGTCTTCTTCAGGTCCTGCGCATGCGCGAGCGAGGCCATGGCCGCGCATGCGATGGTGAAGACGATTCTGGTTAACCGCATCGCTCGCTCCGGTTGTCGCTCGCGCGTTAACTCACGCGCCGCGGCCTTTGCCGCTTACCATATATATGCCGCATTCCATGACGAAAGCTTCCCTCGCGAATATTCAACCTCTACTATTATGACACTGGGTTGAAAAGTTGGGGTGAGTACGATGCCGACAAAGATACCTGCACGGGTTCAAAAGCGCATCGCCCAGCAGCTCAAGAAATATCAGGCCACCGTCGCCGACGCGCGCCGGCGCGACATCAACGAGACCGACACCGCGCATCTGGCGATGGACATCCTCTGCGACGTCTTCGGCTACCGCAAGATCGAGGAGATCACGTCGGAGAAGGCGATCCGCGGCACCTTCGCCGATCTCGCGGTGACGGTCGGCGGCCAGTTCCGCTTCCTCGTCGAGGTCAAGGCGATCAACACCGAGCTCAAGGACGCGCATGTCACGCAGGTCGTGAACTATGCCGCCAACCTGCCCGCCGACTGGGTGCTGCTGACCAACGCCGCGCGGTGGCAGGCGTGGAAGGTCAATTTCAACAAGCCGATCGCGGGCACGCTGGTCCTCGACGTCGACCTCTGCGCCTGCAATCTGAAGAGCCGCGACGTCGCCGATCTGTTCGCGGGCTTGAGCCGCGAGGTCTTCACGCCGGATTCGATGTCGAAGATGTTCAAGACGCGCCAGGCGATGAGCCGCTACTCCATCGCGCAGCTTCTGCTCTCGCCGCCCGTCGTCACCATGGTGCGCCGCGAGCTGCGCAAGCTCGCGGTCGGGCTGAACCCGGACATCGACGACGTGCGCGACCTTATCTGCGACCACGTCGTCAAGCGCGAGCTGATCGAGGCCGAGGAGGCGAAAGCGGCGGCGCGCGCCGTGCGCCGCCTGAGCCGGCCGCCGCGGACGGCCGCGCCGAAGATTCCCCCTGCCCCCATCGCGCTCGCGCCGCAAGGCGCGGCCATGGAAGTCCCGCGCGACATCTGATGGAATGCGCACGATGGCAAGCGCCGCAGACATCCGCAAACTCGCGCTCGCGCTCGACGGCGTGAGCGAGGTCGATCATTTCGGCCGTCCCGCCTTGCGCACCAAGAAGCGCATCTTCGCGGTCATCCGCTCCGACGGGCTGTTCCTGCATCTGCCGGAAGAGCGCAAGGAGTTCCTGTTCGAGGCCGATCCGAAGGCCTTCGTCAAATACATGTGGGGCAAGCGCGCCAACGTCATCGTCCAGCCGGAACGCGTGTCGAAGAAGGAGCTCGCCGCGCTGATCCGCGAGGCGTGGGAGTTCAACCTGCCGCCGCCGAAGAAGACGAAGCGCAAAGCCAAGGCGCGCTGACGAGCTTGATTCGGATGGGTCATGCTTCGAGGCTCGCTGCGCTCGCACCTCAGCATGACGAGCTTTTTGCAGTAGGCGCGTCACCCTGAGGTGCCCGCCGCAGGCGGGCCTCGAAGGGCGACGCGCCGCAAGCTCAAGCCCCCAGGGCTGGCCTAAATCGCCGTAGTCGGGCAGAAAAGCGCACATGGAGCAGCCGCTGCCGCCGCCCAATGACGGTTCGACCCTCGATTTCGCCCGCAAGGTGCTCGTGGGGACGCTGATCGTCGTCGTGCTTCTGGCGGTGTGGGAGATCAACCAGGTCCTGGTTCTGGGCTTCGGCGGCGTCGTCGTCGCGGTGATCCTGCGCACCATGGCCGAGCCGGTGCAGCGCATCCTGCACATCTCCGACCAGTTCGCGCTGGTGATCGTGACGCTGGGACTGCTCTTCCTCGCGGGCCTCTTCTTCACCGTGTTCGGCTCGCTCGCCGTCGACCAGTTCACGACCCTGCTCAAGGAAATCCCGAGCGCGGTCGCCGCGGGGCGCAAATGGCTGATGTCCTACCAGGAGGGCCGCTGGTTCCTCACCCTGCTCGGCAACACCGACGCGCCGTCGGGCGAGACCCTGCTTCAGGCGATCCCGCTCGCGGGCGGCCTGCTCGGAGGCATGGGCGAGGCGCTTCTGGTGCTGCTGGTCGGTGTCTATCTCGCCGCCGACCCGAACGCCTATGTGCGCGGCATCGTGCGCCTGTTCCCGCCGCACCGGCGCATCCGCGTCAACCACATCATGAACGCGATGGCGCAGTCGCTGCAGCGCTGGCTGATGGGCATGACGCTCGACATGCTCTTCGTCGGCGTCGTCACCGGCGTGGGCCTGTGGCTGGTCGGCGTGCCGCTCTCCTTTGCGCTCGGCGTGCTGACCGGCGTGTCGATCTTCGTGCCCTATATCGGGCCGATGGCGGCGATGATCCCGGGACTGCTGCTGGCGCTCAGCGTCAGCCCGACGCTCGCCTTCTGGGCCGCCATCGTCTACGCCATCGCGCTCTTCATCGAGGGCAATTTCACCCAGCCCCTGATCCAGCGCTGGGCGGTGTCGCTGTCGCCGGTGTTCAACCTGCTCGCCATCGTGGCCTTCGGCATCATCTTCGGGGTCTGGGGCGCGGTCCTGGCGACCCCCATGGCGGTGGTCCTGTCCGTCCTCGTCCGCATGGCCTATGTCGAGGACCTGTTGGAGGCCGGGCACCACCACGGCGGCCACCGCCAGCACAACGGCTGATTCCGGGGCCTTCCCGGCCCCGGAAGGCGGCGGTTGCCAGCGCAGCCGCCTTCGGCTACAAGCCCCGCTTTCCTGGGCACAAGACCGTCGAAAAGCCCGGAAAGCCTTGAGGAATTCCCAAATGCGTCAGATGCAGGATTTGAGCGCCGACCCGCGTCCCGGAACCGGCAAGGGCCCGTCCTACCAGACCCGCAGGGTCGGCCGGATCCCCGCCGTCGTCTATGGCGGCAGCGACACGCCCGAAAACGTGTCGGTCGACGCCCACACGCTGGGCCTGCATGTGGGAGCCGGCGGCTTCCTGACCACCCTCTTCATGCTGGACGTCGCCGGCAAGAAGCAGCGCGTCATCCCGCGCCAGCTCCAGCTCGATCCGGTCACCGACCGTCCGGTGCATGTCGATTTCATGCGCCTGGCCCCCGGCGCAAGGGTGAAGCTCGCGATCCCGGTCCGCTTCAAGGGCCATGAGAACTCGCCGGGGCTGAAGCGCGGCGGCGTGCTCAACATCGTGCGCCACGAGATCGAGATGCTGCTCGACGCCGATCACATCCCCGACTATCTCGAGGGCGACCTCGCCGGCCTCGACATCCACGGCACGCTGCATTTCAACGATTTCAAGCTGCCCGAAGGCGCGAAGACCACGATCCGCGAGGAGAACTTCACCGTCGCCTCGATCGTGGCGCCGACCAGCGTCATCGAGGAGCAGAAGGCCGCCGCTGCGGCCGCCGTCGCTGCCGCCTCGGCTCCCGTCGTGGAAGAAGGCGCCGCGCCCGCCGAAGGCGCTGCCCCTGCCGCCGGTGCTGCGCCGGCGGCCGGTGCCGCCCCCGCCGCCAAGGCGCCGGAGAAGAAGTAGTCTTGGTCGTCCTTCGGGGCGCTGCTGCGCAGCGCACCTCAGGATGACGCCCTCACGCATCGGCGTCATGGTGAGGTGCGAGCGTGAGCGAGCCCCGAACCATGGATCACCCCCTTCTCATCGCCGGTCTCGGGAACCCGGGCGCGGAGTACGCGCGCAACCGGCACAATGCCGGCTTCATGGCGGTGGACGTCATCCACGAGAGCTACAAATTCTCGCCGTGGCGTGCGCGCTTCCAGGGGCAGCTCAGCGAAGGCAGTTTGGGCGGCCGCAAGACCTATCTCCTGAAGCCCATGACCTACATGAACGACAGCGGTCTCTCCATCGGGCCTGCGATGCGCTTCTTCAAGCTGCCGCTGGATGCGCTCGTCGTCATGCATGACGAGATCGACCTCGCCGCGGCCAAGCTCAAGATGAAGAAAGGCGGCGGCGACGCGGGCAACAACGGCGCGCGCTCGATCACGGCGGCTCTCGGCCCCGACTATCGCCGCGTGCGCATCGGCATCGGCCATCCCGGCGAGAAGCACCGCGTGCACGGCCACGTGCTCGGCAATTTCTCGAAGCCCGACGAGGAGTGGCTGGTGCCGATGCTGAGCGCCATCGCCGAAGCCGCCCCCCTGCTCGCCGAGGACGACGACGCGGGCTTCATGAACAAGATCGCGCTGCTCACCCAGCCGCCGAAGAAGAAGAAAGACGAAGAATGAGCATCGAACAAATTTCACCTCCCCCTTGTGGGGAGGTCGAAAAACTTCGAAGAAGTTTTTCGGGTGGGGGTTGCCGCCCCGCCCCCACCCGAAAACGCTTCGCGTTTTCGACCTCCCCACAAGGGGGAGGTGAGTCTCATGGGCTTTAAATGCGGCATCGTGGGGCTTCCCAACGTCGGCAAGTCGACGCTGTTCAACGCGCTCACCCAGACCGCGGCGGCGCAGGCGGCGAACTATCCCTTCTGCACCATCGAGCCGAACGTCGGCGACGTGGCGGTGCCCGATCCGCGCCTCGACACGCTCGCGGCGATCGCCAAGTCGGCCGAGATCATCCCCACCCGCATCACCTTCGTCGATATCGCAGGCCTGGTTCGCGGCGCCTCGAAGGGCGAGGGCCTCGGCAACCAGTTCCTCGCCAACATCCGCGAGGTCGACGCCATCGCGCATGTGCTTCGCTGTTTCGAGGACGACGACATCACCCATGTCGAGGGCCGCATCGATCCCGTCGGCGACGCCGAGACGGTCGAGACCGAGCTGATGCTCGCCGATCTCGACAGCCTGGAGCGGCGCGTCGTCCCGATCGAGAAGAAGGCCAAGTCCGGCGAGAAGGAAGCCAAGGAGCAGCTCGCGCTGATGACCAAGGCGCTCGACCTTTTGCGCGACGGCAGGCCCGCGCGGCTGGCGGAGCTTTCGCACGAGGAAGCCGGGCCCTATTCCCAGCTCGGCCTGATGACGGCCAAGCCCGTGCTCTTCGTCTGCAACGTCGATGAAGGCGCCGCCGCGGCGGGCAACAAATACTCGGCCGCCGTCGAGGAGATGGCCAAGCGGCAGGGCGCGGGCTGCGTCGTCATCTCCGCGCGCATCGAGGAAGAGGTCGCCCAGCTCGCCGCGGAAGAGCGCGCCGACTTCCTGCGCGACATCGGGCTCGACGAGCCGGGCCTGAACCGGCTGATCCGCGCGGGCTATCATCTGCTCGGCCTGATCACGTTCTTCACGGCCGGCCCGAAGGAAGCGCGCGCCTGGACGGTGACCAAGGGCTCGCGCGCGCCGCAGGGCGCGGGCGTCATCCACACCGATTTCGAGAAGGGCTTCATCCGCGCCGAGACCATCGCCTATGACGACTACGTCGCGGGCAACGGCGAGGCCGGCGCCCGCGACGCCGGCAAGTTCCGCCTCGAAGGCAAGGACTACGTCGTGCAGGACGGCGACGTGATGCATTTCAGGTTCGCGAATTAAACTTCAAAAACCGTCATCGCCCGGCTTGTCCGGGCGACCCACGGCAATATGCTCGATGCTTGAGCGTGCGTCCGTGGGTCGCCCGCATAAAGCGGGCGATGACGATGGATGGTTGTTGGCGGCAATGAGCGACCTTCTCCACTTCGAAGACTTCACCGTCGGCCGCAAGTTCGATTGCGGGCCGTATCACGTCACCAGGGAAGAGATCGTCGAATACGCGCGCGAGTTCGACCCGCAGCCGCATCACCTCGACGAAGAGGCGGCGAAGAAATCGATCCTGGGCGGGCTGGCTGCGTCGGGCTGGCACACCTGCGCCATGACGATGCGCATGTTCGCCGACATGATGATGCCCATCGCGGCGGCACGCGGCGGCGTCGGCTCGCCGGAGGGGCGCTGGATGAAGCCGGTGCGCCCCGGCGACGTGTTGCGGGCCGAGGCCGAGGTGATCGAGGCGCGGCCGTCCGCGTCCAAGCCGTTCGGCACCGTCACCTTCGCCTGCAAGGTATTCAACAAGCGCGAACAGGTGGCGCTCATCAAGATGACGCCGATCATCGCCAAGCGCGGTGCCGCGTGAACCCGCAATATTGGGAAGACGTCGAGATCGGGACGCGCCGCGCGCTCGGCGACTACACCTTCAGCGAGGAGGAGATCATCCGCTTCGCGCGCAAATACGACCCGCAGCCTTTCCATGTCGATCCGGAAGCGGCCAAGCGCTCCATCTTCGGCGGCATCATCGCCAGCGGCTGGCACACCGCGGCAGTGTGGATGAAGCTCGCCATCGCCGACCGCAACAAGCCCGGCGGCAAGTCGCCCCTGCTGCGCGCCGGCGTCTCGCCGGGCTATGAGGACATGCGCTGGCTGAAGCCCGTGCGTCCCGGTATGCGGCTGACTTTTTCTTCCGAGATCGTGGGCAAGATCGAGCTCAAATCGCGCCCCGGTTTCGGCATCATCCTGAGCCGCAACGAAGCGCATGACGACGCGGGCGAACTCGTCTTCCGTTTCACCGGCAAGGGCCTGGTGCAGCGCCGCCCCTAAGCCGCAATCGCGCCCCACTTTGGCCGCGGCGCCGGATTGGACTTGCCGCGCGCTCAACGGAGGGGGTCCGACATGCCGCGCAGTTCTTCTCTCGTCCTTCTTGCCCTGCTCGTTCTCGCGGGCTGCACGCGTAACGGCCCAACGAACCGGCCGGTGTCGGTTCCCGATATCGTCCTCTCCGAACCGCAGGCCAGTGCGGAGACGACGGCCGACAAGGCGCAGATCTTCAGCTACAGCCACGTGATCGCGCTGGCGATGGACCACGACGCGGTGCGGGCGCGCTACGACAGGGCGCGCGAGGCCTGCCTGCACGACGCCGCGCTGCACTGCAGATTGCTGTCCGCCAACATCGACGAGCATCCCGACCTCGCCTCGGCCAGCCTCACCCTCGCCATGCCGCACGACAACATCGCGGGTTTCGAGGCGGCGCTGCAGAAGTCGGTGGCGCAGGACAAGGACGGCGTCGAGCTCCTGGGCCGTTCGACGCAGGCCCAAAGCGTCGAGAACGAGAAGAGCGACACCGACAAGAAGGTCGCCCAGCTCACCAGATACCGCGACGGCCTGGCCGGGCTCGCCAAGCGCCCCGATCTGAGCGTCGACGATTTCATCAAGGTGCAGCAGGAACTGTCCAAGACCGAGGCCGACCTCGACGAGGCGCTGGCCGCCAAGCGCGACCTCGATGGACGCATCGCGCGCGAGAGCCTCTCCGTCACCCTGGCCGAGCACGGCCGGGCCGCCGCCTCTCCGATCGCAGAGGTGTGGAACGAGTCCGGCGCGCTGCTGATCGCGAGCACGGCGGACGTCCTGCGCTTCGCAATCCAGCTCGTGCCCTGGCTGCCGGTGGCTTTGGGCCTGTTCTTCCTGCTGCGCTGGATCTGGAGGATTGCGCGCCGCCGTCCCGCCGTTGCAAAGTCGAAGGAGAGCAACAGCGGAGGATGACATGACGCGCGGCACGATGACGAAGATGACGATGAGCGACGGGGCCGGGATCGGCGTCTATCGCGTGGAGCCCAAAGGGACGCGGCGCGGCGGGCTGGTGCTCATCCAGGAGATCTTCGGCGTCAACGCGCATATCCGCGAGACCTGCGACGGCTATGCCGATGACGGCTATGAGGTGCTGTCGCCGGCGCTCTACGACCGCGAGGCGCCCGGGTTCGAAACGGGCTATTCGCCGGAGGACATCCAGAAGGCGATCAAGATCGCGCGCGGCGAGCACCCCTTCGATCTCTCGGTGAAAGACGCGCTGACCTGCATCGACGCACTCGCGGCCGCGGGCAAGGTGTTCATCACCGGCTATTGCTATGGCGGCACGGTGACCTGGGCGGCGGCGTGCCGAAGCACCAACCTCGCCGCCGCGTCGGGCTATTACGGCGGCCAGATCGCGCAGATGAACGACCAGAACCCCAAATGCCCGACGATGCTGCATTTCGGCGAGACCGACCACGGCATCCCGATGAGCGACGTGGAGAAGATCAAGGCCGCGCATCCCGACGTGAAGGTCTACGTCTACGAAGGCGCCGGCCACGGCTTCAACTGCAGCTACCGCCCCGACTACAACCCCGAAGCCGCCAAGCTCGCGAAGCAGAGGACGCTGGAGTTGTTTAGGGCGAATGGGGGGTAACAGACGATGCCCAGCGATGTTTACAAAGAGCAACTAGTCGCGTTCATCGACATTCTGGGCTTTCGAGAAGCAACTCGAAGCGGGCGAGATCGAGAAAAGATACTGACTTTGCTGAGGGCCATGGCGGCGTCGAAAAGTGAATTCGCCGTTCATTCCGAAAAGACCGATTCTGGTTTGAGTGCCCGAATTTGGCCTGCCACAACCGCTTTTTCCGACAACGTCGTCATCTCGTATTCGCTGAAGGATCTAAAAGAGCACGAAGTCAATCCCAATGTGGCTATGCACTTCATTCAACGCAACATAGGCCACATGGCGACGTTGGCACTTGAAGCGGGATTGCTAATTCGAGGAGGAATCAGTGTTGGTGAGCTCTATCACGCGGATGGCGTTGTGGTCGGGCAAGCGCTCATCGAAGCATACGAAACTGAATCGCAGGTCGCCACTTACCCCAGGATCGTTCTAGCTAAATCCGCTATGGACTTCGAGGAAGCCAATCGAGTGAAGCTCACGCACGTTGACAGCGACGGTTTGCACTGCCTGGACTACCTAACAAATGTGGTGTTGCGCTTAACGCCAGATTCTGTCGTAAATTTAGACATGATGCCGTGGATCACTCAACTCAGAATGCTGGCGAACAACGAGATTGCTCGCTTTACGCAGGCTGGCGATTTGCGGCGGCTCTCAAAGTGGCGCTGGTTTTCTGAACGCCTGGAGAAAACCGTCACCGCACTCTCACCCGAACTGATCAACGTAGTGCCAGCGAAGGCGAGCAATAGTTGACTAGCGCAGCGCCGCCTCGATGTTGCCGCCGTCGACGGTTATGACCGCCGCCGTCGTCTTCTCGGCGTGGGCGAGGTAGACGAAGGCTTCCGCCACCTCTTGTGCGTAGACTTCGCGGCCCAAGAGATTGCCGCTCATATAGGTGTCTTCCGAAACGCCGCGCGCTTTGGAGCGGGCGGACACCATCTCGTCGGTCAACAGGCCCGAGCGGACGCGGTCGGCGTTCACGGCGTTGGCGCGGATGCCGTCCTTGCCGTGGTCGAGGGCGTATTGGCGAACCAGGAACAGCGTCGCCGCTTTGGGCAGGCCGTAAGGTCCGAAATCCTTGCCGGGATTCACCGCCTGCTTGGACGTGTTGAACAAGAGGCAGCCATACGTTCCCTGTGCGCGCATGACGCGCACGGCGTTCTGCGCGACCGTCTGGTGCGCGAAGAAGTTCAGTTCGAACGATTTGCGCAGCACCGCGTCGTCGACCGTGCCGATATTGCCCTGCCACGCGGCGCCGGCGTTGGAGACGACGATGTCGACGCCGCCGAACGCCTCCACCACCTTGTCGAAGGCCGCGCGCACGCTGGCCGGATCGGTGACGTCGCACTGGATCGCGAGCGCGTGCTTGTGCACTTCCTTGGCGGCCTTCACCGCCATGTCGTGGTCGCGGTCGAGGATCGCGATCTCCGCGCCCTCGGCCGCCATCGCTTTGGCCGTCGCCGCCCCGATGCCGGAGCCGCCGCCGGTGATGACGCAGACCTGGCGCGACAGCGCCTTCTCGTTCGACTTGCCGAGCTTGGCCTGTTCCAGCGACCAGTACTCGACGTCGAACATGTCGGCCTCGGAGATGCAGCGGTATTCGCCGATCGCCTCCGCGTCGGTGATGACGTCCACCGTGTTCTCCGCGATGTCGGCGGCGATGGCCGCGTCCTTCGCCGTGGCGCCGAGCCCGAACAGCCCGACACCAGGCACCAGCACCACGCGCGGCAGCGGATCGAGCTCTTTCTTCGCAGGGCTCATGCGCGCGTTGTTGCGCGCGAAATAGGCGTGATAATGCGCGACGAACGCCTCCACCGCGGCCGCCACGTGCGTCTTCCATTCGTCGAGCTTGTGCGCGTCGGGCGCGGGTACGACGAGCGGCCAGTTCTTGGTACGGATCGTATGGTCCGGCGTGACGACGCCCTGCTGGGAATAGCGCGCGATCTCCGCGCCGTTCACATAATCCAGGATCGCGGGCGAAGAGCGGAAGCAGAGGATCTGCCGCTTCACCGTGCCCGCCATCGCGTCGCGCGCGATGGCGACGGCACCGCGCAGGATCGGCGCTATCTCGGCGACGCTTGCGATGTGCTTGGGAAGTGCTGTGGGCTTGAACGGCTTGCGGTTCCGCTTGAGGCGATCCTCCGCCATGGTGACGAATTCGATCATCCGGTCGTAGGCCGTCTTCGCATCCTCGGCGAAGGTGAAGATGCCGTGGCGCGGCAGGATCAGGCCCTCGACCTTCGGGTTTGCGTCGAACACGTCGGCGACCGCCTTGGCCAAGGTGAAGCCGGGGATGAAATACGGAACGTAAGCGACGCGCTTGCCATAGATCTCGCGTGCCAGCGCCTCGCCGTCGGGCTGGTCGGTGAGCGCGAGCACCGCGGTCGAGTGCGTATGGTCTATGAACTTGTGCGGCAGGAAGGCGTGCAGCAGCGTCTCGACGCTCGGGTTGGGCGCGGTCGAATCCAAGAGGTTGATCCGCTGGAAATTGACCATGTCCTCGTCGCTGAGCGTGTTCAGGCGGCGCAGGCGGCGCAGCTCGTGCAAGCGCACCGCGGGCAATCCCTGCGGCTCGATATTGCCCATGTCCCAGCCGGAGCCCTTGACGCACAGGACATCGACGTCCTCGCACAGCATGTCCTTGGCAGAGGTCTTCACCGAGGTGTTGCCGCCGCCATGCAGCACGAGCCTGGGATCGGAACCGAGCAGCCGCGTCGTATAGGTGCGCAGCGCCAGGTCCCTTCCGACGCCCAGCTTGGCATACCGGTCCGCGAAATCCTGAGCTTCGGCGTCGTTCCAGCGGGACTTCATTTCGTGAACTTCCTTGCGAGCATCAACACGACAAAGACCATGCCGCTCAGGACGAGAACGGAGATAAACCCAAAGCCGAACACAATCCCGAGAAGAGGCCCGAACGCGCCCCAATGCACCGCGCCGGTCTGCCAATCGTGATATTCGCCCTGCGAATTGAGGTCCCAAGCGGCTGTTCCGACGGCTACCGCGCAGATCAGGCCGGCCAGGATGCCCAGCCCCAACGTGACGTTTCGCCAAGCGCCGTTCATGGCCGTGTCCGTTCGTTCCTTCTACTAGTCCTAGATGGCATCGAGCGTCAGACGCACGATGTTGATCATTGAATTCGCGTTCGCAGGCGGATCAGGCCGTCGGGAAAAGGCTCCGTAAGCCCTCCTCCGTGGCGGCGCAAGTGCCGCGCTCGGTGATGAAGCCGGTGACGAGACGCGCCGGCGTCACGTCGAAGCCGGGGTTGGCGCCGGGCGAGCCGGGCGCCGCGATCTCCACCGTCGCCAGCCCGCCGTCCGGCAGGCGGCCGGTCATCTTGAGCAGCTCGTCGGCCGAACGTTCCTCGATCGGGATGTCGCGGCCGGAACTCAAGGTCCAGTCGATGGTCGAGGACGGCAGCGCGACGTAGAACGGCACGCCGTTGTCCTGCGCCGCCAGCGCCTTCAAGTACGTGCCGATCTTGTTGGCGACGTCGCCGGTCGCCGTGACGCGGTCGGTGCCGACGATGCACAGATCGACCTTGCCCACCTGCATATAATGGCCGCCGGCATTGTCGGCAACGATCGTATGTTTCACGCCATGGCTGCCCAGCTCGAACGCGGTGAGCGAGGCGCCCTGGTTGCGCGGCCGCGTCTCGTCGACCCAGACATGGATCGGAATACCGGCGTCATGCGCCATGTAGATCGGCGCCAAGGCCGTGCCCCAATCGACGCAGGCGAGCCACCCCGCATTGCAATGGGTGAGCACGTTCAGCGTCCCGCCGTTCTTCTTCGCAGAAGCCGCGCGCAGGATCTTGAGGCCATGCTCGCCGATGGCGCGACAGACCGCGACGTCCTCGTCGGCGATCCGCGCGGCTTCCGCCCAGGCGAGCGCCGCACGCTCCGCGCGCGGCCGGTTGCGCAGCACATCGCGCATGCGTTTCAGCGCCCAGCGCAGATTGATCGCCGTCGGCCGCGTCTCCGCGAGGACGTCATGCGCGCGGTCGAGCGCCTCGTCCGACGCGTCCGCGCGCATGGCGAGCGCGATGCCGTACGCGGCGGTCGCCCCGATCAGCGGCGCACCGCGCACGATCATCGCCTTGATCGCATGCGCGGCGTCCTGCATCGACGCGAGCTCGCGCGTCTCGAAGCGATGCGGCAGCCTGGTCTGGTCGATGATGCCGATCTTGTCCTGACCGATGGCCCAGATGGTGCGATAGGGTTTGCCGTTGATTTTCATGTTCTCCACATACCCTCATCTGTCATCCCCGGCGAGCGCGAACACAGTTCGCGCGAGGAAGGGGGACCCAGGCGGTAAACATGATAGCGGTCCCGAAAAGAAATCCTTTTTGCGTCATTTCCAAGACCGGGAGGCCTGGGTCCCCTTCCCTCGGCTCGCACGCTTCGCGCGCGAGCCTCGCCGGGGATGACAGCAGAGCGGCGGCGCTCAATGCCCCTCGAAGCTCACCAGCGCCTTCACGTCCTGGCCGAAGGCGCGGATCTTGCCCGAGCCGCCGAGCTCGGGCAGGTCGACCAGGAAGCAGCAGCCGACGACCTTCGCGCCCGCGCGCTGCATCAGCTTGATCGCCGCGAACGCCGTGCCGCCGGTGGCGATCAGATCGTCCACGATGATCACGGCGTCGCCCTCGTTCACCGCGTCGATATGGATCTCGATGCGGTCCGTGCCGTATTCCAGATCGTAGTCCTCGCCCAGCACGCCGTAGGGGAGCTTGCCCTTCTTGCGGATCGGCACGAAGCCGACGCCCAGCTGGTGCGCGATCGCGCCGCCTAAGATGAACCCGCGCGCCTCGATGCCCGCGACCTTGTCGATGCGCACGCCGTGATAGTGGCCCACCATCGTATCGATGGCGGCGCGGAACGCCTCGCCGTCGCCGAACAAGGTCGTGACGTCGCGGAACATGATCCCCGGCTTGGGGAAATCGGGGATCGTGCGGATGGCGGCTTTGAAGTCCATTCCCAATACCTCGTCATGGCCGGCCAGCGAGGCCGAAGGCCGAAGCGCGAGCCGGCCAGCCAGTTTGCGCCGCAGCTTTTTCTTTGGACTGGATGGCCGGGTCAAGCCCGGCCACGTGAATTCCAAGTCTTGGCCCCGCATTCGCCACGATCCGCCGCGACCCTGGCCCTGGACGGCCGGATTCTCTTCGATGACCCTTGTTCGCGAGCACGATTGGGCGCCGCCTTCGCGCGCCGATGCCGCTCTGTTCCAGCTCAAAGCGCTGGCCTTCCGGCTCGAGCGCCTGGCGCACGACGCGCTTTCCGGACCCAGGCGCCTGCCGCGCGCCGAGGTTGTGGACTTTCCCCATTGCGTGGCCGTCTCGCGCACGCCGCTCTGGGCCGAGGTCACAGCACCCGAGCGCGCGCTGCAGCGGGGCAAGGTGCAGAACCTGCGCGTCGCGGCGCGCCATCTCGACAGGACGCTGCTTTCTCCCGGCGCGGTGTTCAGCTTCTGGAGGCAGCTCGGCCGCGCGAGCCGCCTGCGCGGTTTCGCGCGCGGGCGCATGCTGCGTGAAGGCTGCATCGTGCCCGCGACGGGCGGCGGGCTCTGCCAGCTCTCCAACGCGCTCTACGACGTGGCGCTGAAGGCCGGTTGCGAGATCGTCGAGCGCCACGCGCATTCGCGGCGCGTGCCGGGCTCGCGCGCGGCGCAAGGCCGCGACGCGACGGTGGCGTGGAACTATGTCGATCTGCGCTTCGGGAGCGCGCGCCCGCTGCTGCTGCGCGTGCGGCTGGACGCGCGCGAGCTGATCGTCGAGCTGCGCGCGCCGGACGATGACGCGCCCCGCGCCACCGTTCCCTCACGCGGAGCCTGTCCTCCGGCCGCGCCTCGCGCGGTCCGGGGGGCGCCGCGCGCCGATGCCGAAAGCTGCGAGACCTGCGACGAGACGGCGTGCTTCCGCCACGGCGCGGCCGCGTCGGAGGGCCGCAGGGCGTGGCTGGTCGACGAGTTCTGGCCGGAGTTCGACGCCTATATCGCGGCCGGCAAAAGCGAGCGCGACCTTCTCTGCCTGCCGCTCGACGGCAAGCGCTGGCGCCGCCCGCAATATGGCTGGACGGCCACGGGCTTCGGCGCGGTGCGCACCGCGACGCTGACGACGCTTGGCCGTGCGCTGCGAATGCGCGGCAGCGCGCAAGGGCCTCGCCGCCGCATGCTGGAGCTTGGCGCGGCGGATGCCCTCGCGCGACGCTTCGCGGCAAAGCTCGACGCCGAGGTGACGGAACTCGGCGTGACGCAGGCGCTTCTGCCCATGCTGTGGCGCGACGGGCATCTGGGCGGGCGCGCGTTCAGCGTGCTGATGACGCGCCTGCCGATGGCCGCGTTGCAGGCGCGCCTCGACGAGGCCGCGCGCCGCCATCCCGAACGCAGGACGCTCGGCGATTTCCGCGCCGACCCGGCGCTGGTCGCGGCCGAGAGCGAAGCGCTCGCCGCCGCCGCGCGCATCGTCACGCCGCACGCCGATATCGCGGCTCTGTTCGGCGAACGTGCATTGCTGCTCGACTGGCAGACACCGCGCCTTCGCTTCGCCCACGCGCCACACTCGCGCCGCATCGCCTTCGCCGGCCCCACCATCGCGCGCAAGGGCGCCCATGAGGTGCGCGATGCCGCCCGGGCCCTCGGTCTCGAAGTCGTGCTGATGGGCAGCGAATTGGAAGGCGCCGATTTCTGGCGCGGCGTGCGCACGACGCGCGACATCGCGGGCGGCGTCGCCGCCTTCGTCCAGCCCGCCGTGATCGAGGACAAGCCGCGCAAGCTGCTGGCTGCGCTCGCGAGCGGCATCCCCGTCATCGCGACGCGCGAATGCGGAATATCTCCTCAGGAAGGATTGGCGTTTGTCGCGGTAAATGAATCTGCGGCCCTGATCGACGCTTTGCGCGGCGTCACGTCTTCTTCACACCGGTGACAAGCGTGACGGGAATGAGCGGGATAATCTTCCGCTCGCGCCTCGAGATGAAGGCCTGCGTGACCTGTGTCGTCAGTTGATCTGCGAAGACACGGAACCGGTCCTCGCCGTCCTGCGAAGGCATATCCGTTTCGATTTCCGCGATTTCGCGGCCCGCTTCGTCGTTCGTTCGGGAAATCACCTCGCATCCGAGCACGCCCGGCCTTGGATAGTCGCTTTCGGGCCCGAGATCGTCGTCCGACACGTCGTAGAATTTGATCGTGAAATACCTCAGCCGGCCGTCCATGTCGGTGAACTCGCAGCCCACGATGCCCGGCTGATAGTTGTCGACGAAGGCCGTGATTACGACGTTGATGCCGATGAGCGCTTCCGTCATCCGAGCGGACTCCATCCCATCAACCCGCAGACCAGGCAATAGATGCCCAGAAGGAAGGAGCCGGCATACAGAGCGGCCACCGTCCAGAACATATCGGGGTGCTCGCGATCCGCGGGCGCGAAAGGCCATCGGACATAGAATTCGCCGCGATATAACCCTTGGGCGAGGATCAGGGCCGCGAAGGTCGCGACCACGGCGCCGAACCAGATGCTGCCCTGAGGCTGCATGGCTACTTCTTCAGCACGCGCCCCGCCACCGCATCCAGCTTGGCGAACAGCGCGGGGTCGCGCTTGTCGGGGGCGGTGATGAAGGCGGTGTCGAGGACGTCGTCGATGCCGGGCGACGGCTTGCGCTCCGGGCCCAGCCTGGGCGCGACCGCCATCACGAGCTTGCGCGCGTTCTGCGCGTTGCCGGTGAGCACCTTGATCACCGTGTCGACGGTGACGTGGTCGTGGTCGGGATGCCAGCAATCGTAGTCGGTGACCATGGCGACGAGCGCATAAGGAAGCTCGGCCTCGCGCGCGAGCTTGGCCTCGGGCATCGCGGTCATGCCGATCACGCTGCAGCCCCAGGAACGGTAGAGGTTGCTCTCGGCCAGCGAGGAGAATTGCGGGCCCTCCATCGCGAGGTAGGTTCCGCCGACGGCGTGCTTGACGCCGATCTCGCCCGCCGCCTCGGCCAGCGCCCTGGAGAGCTTCGGACAAGTGGGATGCGCCATCGACACATGCGCCACGAAGCCCGGGCCGAAGAAGCTTTTCTCTCTTGCATGCGTGCGGTCGATGAACTGGTCGACGATCACGAAGGCGCCGGGCGCGAGCTCTTCCTTGAACGAGCCGCAGGCCGAGACCGAGATCACGTCGGTGACGCCGGCGCGCTTGAGCGCGTCGATATTGGCGCGGTAATTGATCGAGCTCGGCGACTGGATATGGCCGCGGCCGTGACGCGGCAGGAAGACGAGATCGACACCCTTGAAGGTGCCGAAGAGCAGCGCGTCGGACGGCTCACCCCACGGGCTTTCGATCCGTTTCCACTGCGCGTTTTCCAGGCCGGCGATGTCGTAGACGCCGCTGCCGCCGATGATTCCGAGGACTGTCTTGGTCATGGGCCAAGGGTTCTAGGGTCCGAACCCGATTGATACAACCCGATCCTCCCCCGCAAAGCGGGGGAGGTGCCGAGCGGAGCGAGGCGGAGGGGGCCCCTCCCATAGGCGCTAACTTAGAACAAATTCAGACGGGTTTGACCGAGCGGAGCGCCATGCTTCGAGGCCCGCCTTCGGCGGGCACCTCAGCATGACGCTACTGCTGCAGCAGGTACGTCACCCTGAGGCGCGAGCGCAGCGAGCCTCGAAGGGCGACGTGCCGCTTGTTGGCGCTCTAAGTTAGCGCCTATGGGGGCCCCTCCGTCTGCGCCGCTGTCGCGGCGCAGCCACCTCCCCCGCTTCGCAGGGGAGGATCAAGAGTTGCGACGCGTTCCACGAAAATAATTGAGCACGAACCTTCGCACGGCCACCTGACGAATCTGTAATCGCGAATTGTCATGGCCCCGGTTCCTGAAACACATCGAGACCGCCCGGACGATGGCGGCGCAGACGGTGGCGGCTCCGGGGCGGCGTTCAACGTCGCGACAGCTTTGGACGGGCGATGCTGGAGCACCTCGACGAGAACGCCATCCGCGCGGCTTTCGCGCAGCCGGCGCATGACGGCTCGTTTCCGCAGCCCTTCCGCGACTATCTCCAGACGTTGAGCCGCGAGCGGCCGTCCGTCCTCCTCGCGTTCCCGCCCAAGGCCGCCGGCACGTTCCTGCGCAGCGCCGCCATCGCCGCGACCGGCGGGCAGCTCGTGCGCGTCGTCCATGCACAGGGCGGGCGCGACGCGCAGCTCTATCTTCCCGTCTTCCTCGCCTACTTCCGCGGCGCGCTGGGCGACGGCCCGCTGGTCGCGCATGTCCACCTGCAGGCGCTGCCCGCGAACCGGCATTTCCTCGAGGCGCTTGACCTCAAGCCCGCGATCATGGTGCGCAGCATCTGCGACATGCTCGCCTCTTATCGCGACATGCTGGAAACGGACCCGGTGGCGCGCGGCGAAGGGCTCAACTGCACGATCCCGCCGGCATTCCTGGACTGGAGCGCGCGGGACAAGGGCGATTTCCTGATCGACGTGCTGGGGCCCTGGTATGCGGGCTATTACGCGACGTGGCTGGACTATGCGCGCCACGACCAGCGTGTCTGCGTGCTGGCCTACGACGATTTCCTGAAGCACCCGGCGCAGGTGCTGGCGCGCATCCTGACGCGCGCGGGTGTCGAGCGGCCGGCGGCGGTCTGCGAAGCGGCGATCACGCGGACCTGGCGCGAGCGTTGCGAGCACCGCTTCAACCGCGGCGAAGCCAGGCGGGGCCTGCGCTATTTCTCGCCCGCGCAGCTCGCGCGCCTCGAGCGGCTGCTCTCCTACTACCCGCAGCTCGATGCGCATCGCGGGGTGTTGCTGTGATCTCAAAATCCTCCCCCGTCCTTACGGGGGAGGCGCCGAGCGCAAGAGAGGCGGAGGGGGAAGTCCCCCTCCGGCGCTTCGCGCCACCTCCCCCGTAAGAACGGGGGAGGATGATTTCAATGCATATCCCGCCACACGCGCCGGTAGGAGAGATAGAGCAGGCCCGCCAGCGCCAGGAGGAAGAGGATCACCTCGAAGCCCATGCGCTTGCGCTCTTCCATCTTCGGCTCGGACGCCCAGGACAGGAACGTGACGACGTCCTTGGCTTCCTGGTCGACGCTCGCCGTCGTGCCGTCGGAATAGGTGACGGCGCCTTCGGTGAGCGGCGGCGGCATGGAGATGTTCCGCCCGGCGAAATACGGGTTGTAGTACTTGTTCGCGAGCACGTGGAACCCCGGCGGCGGCTTCTGCCCGAAGCCGGAGAGGAGCGAGTAGACGTAGGCCGCACCACCCTCGCGCGCCTTGACGATGACCGACAGATCCGGCGGCAGCGCACCGTTGTTGTTGGCGCGCGCGGCCTTCTCGTTGGCGAAGGGCGCGGGCAGCGTGTCGGCCGGGATGCCCGGACGCGTCAGCCGCTGGCCGTCGGAATCGTAGGTCTCGCCCTTGTCGTTGGGCTCGGCCGGGATCTTGGCGGCGGCGGCGAGCGCCTTGATCTGCGCCGCGTCGAAGCCGATGCCGTCCAGGTCGTGATAGGCGATGCGGTTCAGGCTGTGGCAGGCCGAGCAGACCTCCTTGTAGACCTGGAAGCCGCGCTGCAGCTGCTCGCGGTCGTAGGTCCCGAAGAACGTTCCCTGGAAGGGGAACGAGACCTCCTTGGGCGGCAGCGGATCGGTGGTGTTCGCGGCGTCGTCGGCGAGTGCCGGCGCGATGAGCGCGAACATGACCGCGAGGGGGAGAGCGATGCGCATATCCGTTCTCCTACTCTGCGGCCTGGGCGTTGCCCAGGACGGAGGCTGCGATGCTGTCGGGCCTGGGCCTGGGCGTCTCGATCAGGCCTATGACCGGCATGATCACCCAGAAGAAGGCGAAGTAGTAGAGCGTGCCGATCCGCGCGGGCCACAGCAGCGGGACGTCGACTCCGCCCAGGTGCCACACCGCCTGCGGCTCCTGCGAGCCGAGATAGCCGAGCAGCAGGCAGTCAGCCACGAAGATCCAGAAGAACTGCTTCATCAGCGGACGGAAGCGCATCGAGCGCACGCGGCTGGTGTCGAGCCAGGGCACGAACAGCAGGGTCGCGATGGCGCCGAACAGCACCAGCACGCCGACCAGCTTCTGCGGGATCGAGCGCAGCATCGCGTAGAACGGCAGCAGGTACCATTCCGGCACGATATGCGGCGGCGTCACCAGAGGATTGGCGGGCGTGTAATTGTCCGGGTTGCCCACGAAGTCCGGCGCGAAGAAGACGAGGAACGCGAACAGGATCACGAACAGGCAGAGATAGAAGCCGTCCTTCACCGTGTAATAGGGGTGGAACGGGACGGTGTCCTGCGGCCCCTTCACGTCGATGCCGAGCGGGTTGTTGTTGCCCGGCACGTGCAGCGCCCAGATGTGCAGCACGACGAGGCCCGCGATCACGAACGGCAGCAGGTAGTGCAGCGAGAAGAAGCGGTTCAGCGTCGGATCGCCCACGGCAAAGCCGCCCCACAGCCACTGGGTGATCGTGGTGCCGAGGCCCGGATCGTGCGCGCCGCCCAGATGCGGGATGATCTGGTCGAGCGAGGTGAAGAGGTTGGTGATCACGGTCGCGGCCCAGAACGACATCTGGCCCCAGGGCAGCACGTAGCCGAGGAACGCGGTTGCCACCATCACGACGTAGATGATGACGCCGAGGATCCACAGCACCTCGCGCGGCGCCTTGGACGAGCCGTAATAGAGCCCGCGGAACATGTGCAGGTAGACGGCGAGGAAGAACATCGACGCGCCGTTGGAATGGATGAAGTTCAGCAGCCAGCCGTAATTCACCTCGCGGCGGATGTTCTCGACGCTGTCGAAGGCGGCCGCCGCGGTCGGGGTGTAGTGCATCGCCAGCACGATGCCGGTGACGATCTGCACGCCCAGGCAGAAGGTGAGGATGCCGCCGAAGGTGTACCAGATGTTCAGGTTCCGCGGCGTCGGGAACGTGCTCATCGTGTCGTGCGCCAGCCGCATGATCGGCAGCCGCGCGTCGAGCCAGCGGCTCAGTCCATTCTTGGGTTCGTAGGTCGAGTTGCCGGACATGGGTCTTTGCTCCTCAACCGATCTTGATCTTGGTGGGGCCGATGAAGGCGTAGGGCGGCACGGCCAGGTTCTCCGGCGCGGGACCTTTGCGGATGCGGCCCGCGGTGTCGTATTGCGAGCCGTGGCAGGGGCAGAGATAGCCGCCGAACTCACCCTGGTTGTTCAGGGGGATGCAGCCCAGATGCGTGCAGATGCCGATGACGATCAGCCAGTCCGGCTTCTCGATGCGGTTCTTGTCGGTCGCGGGCGCGTCCTCGGGCAGGTTGAGGTTGCGCGCGAGCTTGTCGGGCAGATCGTTCATCGAGACGGCTTCGGCCTCGGCGATCTCCTTCTTGGTGCGGCGGCGCACGAAGACGGGCTTGCTGCGCCACATGAAGACCGATTGCTGGCCTTCCTGGATCGAGCCGATGTCGATCTCGACCGAGGACAGCGCAAGCACCGCCGAGGACGGGTTCATCTGGTCGATGAACGGCCAGGCGGCCAGGCCCACGCCCACCGCGGCGACGGTGCCCGTCGCGATGTGGATGAAATCGCGCCGCGTCGGTTCGGCCGTATTCGTCGTTGCCACGTTTCACCTGCTGCAAAGGGCGCGCGGGGCGCGAGCCAAGGGGCAGAGGCCGCGCCTTCCCCGGTGATGCCGGCGCGACCCAATCTCGGGCGGTAAAATAGAGAGTCGGTCCTGGAGGGTCTTGCGGCACGATGCCGCAGAAATCCCAGGAATTTCGCGGCTTTGCGTCCAACCCCGTCATCGCCCGGCTTGTCCGGGCGACCCACGGGTTCAAGCGCGCTTGTTGCCGTGGGTCGCCCGCATAAAGCGGGCGATGACGAGGTTAGTGTTTATAAACCTTGCCGCCCTTCATCACGAACTTGACCCGTTCCAGCTCCGTCACGTCGGCGAGCGGGTCGCCCGAGACCGCCACGATGTCGGCGTAGTGCCCCGGAGCCACCGCGCCGATGTCCTTCGAATCGCCGATCAGGTCGGCGGCGTTGTGGGTCGCGGCCCAGATCGCGTCGATGGGCGCGATGCCCGACTTGACCATCAGCGCGAACTCCCTGGCGTTGGTGCCGTGCGGCGCCAGCCCCTGGTCGGTGCCGAAGGCGATCTTCACGCCGGCGGTATAGGCATCGTGCAGGTTCTTCTGCATGTGGGGGACGACCGCGAGCGCCTTCGCCGCCGAGGACGGATTGAGCTGTTCGGGATGGGTGCGCGCGATGTCGGCGACCGTCTGTCCCACGAGCATCGTCGGCACCAGATAGGTGCCGTGCTTCTTCATCAGCGCGTAGGATTCCTCGTCGGCGAACGAGCCGTGCTCGATCGAATCGACGCCGAGCTCGGTGGCGTGGTCGATGGCCTGCTTGCCGTGGGCGTGGGCCGCCACCTTCATGTGCAGCGCATGGGCGGTGTCGACGATCGCCTTGATCTCGTCGTCGGCCATGAGCTGGAGATTGGGATCGTCGGCGATGGAGAGCACGCCGCCCGAAGGCATGATCTTGATGAGGTCGGCGCCCATCTGGTGCAGCTTGCGCACGGCGTGGCGGCCGGCCTCGGGGCTGTCGACGATCCAGTCGCCCCAGCCTTCGTGATGCAGCGCCGGATCGAAGCCGTTCGAAGGATCGCTGTGGCCGCCCGTGGGTCCGAGCGGCGGACCGGCGACGAACATGCGCGGGCCGGGGATCTCGCCCTTGGCCACGGCTTTCTTCAGCGCGATGACGACTTCAGGCCTGGCGCCGACGTCGCGGATGGTCGTGAAGCCCGCCATCAGCGTGTCCCTGGCATTGCCGACGGACTCGAACGCGTCGTCGAAATCGGTGCGCGTCACGGCCTCGACGATCGGGTTGCCGCCGTCGAAATTGGACGTGATGTGGTCGTGGCAGTCGATCAGCCCCGGCAGCACCGTCGCATTCGACAGGTCGATCACCTCGCCGCCTTCCGGCGCGGGCACGAAGCCCGGCTCGACCGCGGTGATGCGCTCGTCATGGATGAGGATCGAGACCTGCGCCCGCTCCTCCTTCGTCACGCCGTCGATCAGATGCCCCGCATGGATGACCACGTCGCCCGCAAGCGCCGGCGTGGCGCCGAGCGCCACGGCGAGAAACGCCACTGAACCCTTCATCGAAATCCCCCTGTTGCTCGCCCGAGCTTAGGCTCAGCACTCCAAAACCGAAAGATGGCCCTGAGCCGCGTAGTCGAGCAGCCCGCCGTCGCGCGTCATCACCGTGTAGCCATAGGCGCGCGCCGTGGCCGCTATGATGCGATCGGCAGGGTCATCGTTCAGGATGCCCGGAAGAAAAGACGATTCCAGCAACACATCGGCGGTCAGCTCTGCCAGCATCGTGTCGGGAGTCGCCATCAAAATCTCGAACCAGCGCTGCGGAGAATATGGAGATTTGAACCGCCCTTTCTTGGCCGAGACACCGATCTCCCAAGCGGTGATCGGCGACACATAGACCGGCAGTCCGGCATTGCGCGCCTTCGAGAGCGCTTGCCCCGCGATCCGCGACATTTCATCCGCAACCACCCAGAGCGCGGTACAGGTATCCAGCAGAAGCGGCCGTTTCATTTTTTGGTACGACCGCTTTCATACAGATCGATTTTTCGCGCCAAACTGGCTTCCCATTCCTTCAACTCTTCGGGATCGAGCGCCGGCTTTGTCCAGTCCCATTCCGGGTCCATCCAGAACGTGCCTTTCATGCAGCCGATCAAAGGATGGCGTCCGCGTTTTTTCTCCGGCTCCGGCCCTTGGTAGTCGCGCGCGGCCTCAGACATGCCCGACGCACCGGCATCGATCATGTCAGCCGTGCGATCGAGATTCGCTTCCATCTCCGCAATCTCTTCATCGTCCATCGTTGGCCTGGTGAGATCCCAAGAGGGATCGATCGTGACCGTGCCTTTCATCGCTCCCAAAGCCGGATGGCGGTTTTGCTTCTTCCTGCCGGTGTCCTCGATCGTCACACGGCGGAACACGAGCTTGCGGCCCTTCATGTCGACCTGGGCGCTTTCGAAGCCGGCGTCGAGCCAGATTCTGGTCATCACATTGTTGGAAGCATTGTTGCTCCACCACGCCCGGGAGTGCTGTGCTTTGGGCGGCAGCTTGGTGCCGGTCACCGCCTCGATCTCCGAGAAGGTCATCGATACGTCCGGCCCGGTCTGCCGACGCAGATAAGTGCCCAATCCATCGTATTTGCTCATGCACACACACATACCGGAAGTAAGTTACACTGTCAAACACCACCATGCGCCTTGCCCTCTATCAGCCTGATATCGCTCAGAATTGTGCCAGCCTGATCCGGCTCGGCGCGTGCCTGGGCGTGCCGGTGGACGTCATCGAGCCCTGCGGGTTCCTGTTTTCCGAGAAGGGCTTCAGGCGGGCGGGGATGGACTATCTCGAGCTGGCGTCCGTCACCCGCCATCCGTCCTGGGAGGCGTTCCAGCCCAAGGGGCGCCTAGTCCTGCTGACCACGCGCGCGCCCCTCGCCTATACGGGATTTGCCTTTGCGGCCGATGACGTGATCCTGCTTGGGCGCGAGAGCGCGGGCGTGCCGGACGAGGTGCATGCGGCGGCGCATGCCCGCCTGCGCATCCCGATGCGGGCGGGTTTGCGCTCGATCAATGTGGCGCAGGCGGCGGCCATGGTACTGGGGGAGGCATTGAGGCAGACGGACGGGTTTCCCGCATGAGCGCGGAGCACAAGCAACGGGCGCGCGCCTGGTTCGAGGAATTGCGCGACCGCATCTGCGCGGAATTCGAGCGCATCGAGGACGAGCACACCGGCCCCCTCGCCCATCTCCCGCCCGGCCGCTTCGAGCGCAAGGCCTGGAGCCGGCCCGGCGAGGACAGCACGCCGGGCGACGGCGGGGTGATCAGCGCCATGCGCGGCGGGCGCGTCTTCGAGAAGGTCGGCGTGATGACCTCGACCCGGATCGACGGCACCCTGTCGCCGGAATTCGCCAGGACCATCCCGGGCGCCGAGGCCGACCCGCGCTTCTGGTCGTCCAGCATCTCCCTTGTCGCGCACATGCAGAGCCCGCATGTCCCGGCGGTCCATATGAACACGCGTCACTTCATAGCGGCGCAGTCCTGGTGGGGCGGCGGCACGGACCTCACCCCCATGACCCCCAACGACGAGGACACGGCCGACTTCCACGCGGCGCTCAAAAAGGCCTGCGACGCGCACGATCCGGGCTATTACGCGCGTTTCAAGGCCTGGTGCGACGAGTATTTCTTCCTGCCGCACCGCGGCGAGGCCCGCGGGGTGGGCGGCATCTTCTACGACCGGCTGGCCAGCGGCGACTGGGAGGCCGATTTCGCATTTACCCGGGCGGTGGGACTCGCATTTCTCGACATCTATCCCCAAATCGTCAGGAGGCGGATGTCCCGCCCGTGGACGGAAGATGAACGCGCCCACCAGCTCATCCGGCGCGGACGCTATGTGGAGTTCAACCTTTTGTACGATCGCGGCACCCAATTCGGCCTCAGGACGGGCGGCAACACCGAGGCCATCCTGATGTCCATGCCCCCCGAAGCGCGCTGGTCCTGACCCGGCTTTCGAGGAGACGCCTTGTTCCATTCGCTGCTCGATAACGGCGCCCTCTTCGCCCTTCTCCAGGTCATCCTGATCGACCTCGTGATGGCCGGCGACAACGCGGTCGTGATCGGCATGGCGGCGGCGCGCCTGCCCATGGCGATGCGCCACAAGGTCATCTTCTGGGGACTGGCGGCCGCGGTCGTGCTGCGCGTGTTCCTGGCGTCGGTCACGGTCGAGCTCTTCGCCTTCATCCCGCTGCGCGTGGTGGGCGGCATACTCCTGCTGTGGGTCGCGTGGCGCCTCTATCGCGACGTGCGCCACGCCAATGCGACGGCCGCGGGCGGCAACGGACACGAAGAGGACTGCGAGGCGAAGGTCGCGGCGATGGGCGGCGGCGAGATCGTGATGCGCCGCGCCATCATGCAGATCACCATCGCCGACATCTCGATGTCGCTCGACAACGTGCTCGCGGTCGCGGGCGCTGCGATCCATCACATCTGGGTGCTGGCGGTGGGCTTGATGCTGTCGATCGGGCTGATGGGGATCGCCGCCAACCTCGTCGCCAAGCTGCTCAACCGCCATCCCTGGATCAGCTATGCCGGCGTCTTCATCGTGCTCTATGTGGCGCTGGCGATGATCTGGCACGGCGGCCAGCTGATGGTGGGGCAGTAGCGCCAAGGTCGGCTGGGTCATCCTTCGAGGCTCGCCTTCGGCTCGCACCTCAGGATGACGCGCTTGTTTATTCCATCAGTAGGCACGTCACCCTGAGGTGCGAGCGCAGCGAGCCTCGAAGGGGTCGTGAGCGACAGCGAACGACGGGCCGTTTACCCCAGCCGCAACAGCACCGCGGTCGCGTCGTCGCTGGTCTTGAAGCGCGGATATCTGCGGCCCTCCGCGTCCTCGTTCTCGATCGTGCGCAGCTGCTGGCCCAAGGCTTCGAGGCCTTTCGATTCCGCCGCATGGATCAGGCCCTGCGCATCGTGGACGCCGTAATCCGAGGCGAGCGCCAGGAAGCCGTCGCTGGCGAGCAGCACCAGCGTGCCGGGCCCGGCCGCCATGTGGCGCGCCTTCACATGCCCGGCCGCTTTCGGATTCGGACCGAAGAGCCAGCCGCCTTTCTCCGTGTTGACGGAGTCGCGCGCGGCCCTGAGCGCCGACAGGAACTCGGGCCGGCCGGTAGCCGCGGCAGGCGCAAGGCCCTTGGCCTGCGCCAGCATCTTCACCCGCCGCGCCTCGGCCGCGCGCTTGTCGAAGGCGTCGCCCACGATCTCGACGCGACCATCGGCATGCTTCACCAGCGCCGCGCAATCGCCGTACCACAAGGCCTCGAAGCCGCCCTCGCCGGCGCAGACGAACATCATCGAGGCATAAGGATTCTCGTGATTGTGCTTCGGCGCGCGGCGGCGCAGGCCCGTGAAGGACTTTTCCGCCTCGCCCAAGGCGCGGGCGAGCGCGTCGCGTCCGCTCGCCCCGTCCTGGGAATGCGCCATCAGCCTGCGCGCGGCGAAACGCGCGAGCCACGCCGCGTCGCTTTCGCCGGGCAGCAGCGACTCGCAGAGATTGGTCGCGCCGTCGAGCACGACCGCGGCCCCGCTCGTCTGTCCCCAGGCGTCGTCGTTCGGCTTGGCCGGATGGCCGGGGATCGAGAGCGCGTCGAGGAAGGTGAATTCCATCGTGGTCACACCAGCGCCTGCACGACCGCTTTCAATCGCTCGGCGAGCGAGAACTGGTCGTCGGTGAAGTCGCTTTCGATCCACCATTCCTCGACTTCCGCAAGCACGCGGCCGACGAGCGGGCCATGCGGCACGCCCGCGTTCATCACGTTGGAGCCGGTGAGCGGAAAAACCGGCTTGTGCCACGCATCGGCCATCGCCAGGAGCGCGCGCCATTGGATCGCGTTCGACTCTTTGGGATCGTCCGCCCATTTCAGGAATACGCGGTCCTTGAAGCGCTTCGGACCCAGGCGATAGAGCAGCCGGCGCACGTCCTTGATCGAAAGATAGGAGACGATCTTCTCGCGCGCGTTGCCGAGGTCCTCAAGGCGCTCGGCCTGCGCATTGGAGAGCCTGAGCGTCTCGCCCGCGCCCAGCGCGGCCAGGCGCAGGACGGCGTCGGGCGTGAAGAAATTGTCCATGTCGACGGCGACGAGATGCTCCAGGCGCGCGAGATTGAGCGGGCGCGGGAAGATCTCGGCAAGGATGCCCGTCGCCGCCATGACGCGCAGCGCGGGCACGGGATTTTCCGCTTCCAGAAAGCGCAGCATCTCCTTCTGCACGCGCTCGACGGAGAGGCTTTGCAGGCCGGCCTTCTGGGCGGACGAAGCTTCAAGCGCCGCGCCATCCATCTCGCCCTTGCCGTACCAGGCATGGAAGCGGAACAGACGCAGGATGCGCAGGTAATCCTCTGCGATGCGCGTCGCGGCATCGCCGACGAAGCGCACGCGTCCCGCGCCCAGATCCTCGACGCCGCCGACCGTGTCGAAGACCTCGCCGTCCGGCGCGGCATAGAGTGCGTTCATGGTGAAGTCGCGGCGCTGCGCGTCCTGCGCCCAGTCGCTGCTGAACGCCACGACGGCGCGGCGGCCGTCGGTCTCGACGTCGCGGCGCAAGGTCGTGATCTCGAACGGCTTGCCGCCGGCGACCGCCGTCACCGTGCCGTGATCGATCCCCGTCGGCACGGCTTTGATGCCGGCCGCCTCCAGGCGCTTCGTCACTTCGTCCGGCGCGAGCTGTGTGGCGATGTCGATGTCGCTCACCGTGATGCCGAGCAGCGCGTTGCGCACCACGCCGCCGACGAAACGCGCGTTGCCTTCGCCCAGCGCCGCGAGCACCGCGCGCGTCTCAGGCGCCGTCATCCACGGATTGCGGGTCGGGTCGAGTCTCATAGACTTATCCTTCGGGGCTCGCTGCGCTCGCACCTCAGGATGACGACAGCTCCGCACGCGTCATCCTGAGAGCCTGCCCCGCACTTGTTGCGGGGTGCGAGGAGCGCAGCGACGAGCCCCGAAGGACGCCTATCCATTAATCCGCTCCGCGAAATTGACCAGCATCGCCGCCGTCGCGCCCCAGATATAATGGCCATTGTAGCGGAAAGCGTAGAAATGGCGCATGCGCCCGCGCCATTCCGCCTGATTTTTTTGCCGGTTGGCCGGGTCGAGCAGGAAGGCGAGCGGCACCTCGAAGATCTCCGCGACCTCGTCGGTGTTGGGCACGAGCGCGAAGCCTTCCTTCAAGAGCCCCACCACGGGCAGGATCGCAAAGCCGGTCCCGGTCTCGTAGGCCTCCAGGAAGCCCGCGACGGAGATGAAGGAGGCATCGATCCCCGTCTCCTCGCAGGTTTCGCGCAAGGCGGTGCGCACGAGCGATTCGTCGCCCGGCTCGGCGCGCCCGCCGGGGAAGCTCACCTGTCCTGCATGTTTGGCGAGCCTGGCGCTGCGCTCGGTGAAGAGCACGGTCGGCTCCGCGCGCAGGACGATGGGCAGCAGCACGGCCGCGGGCGTGAGCGCGGGCGTGTCGGTGGGCCGGTTGGCGGGATCGAAATCGTAGTCGCTGCGCGCGGGGACGAGCGGCAGCGGCGGCGCCTCGTGCAGCAATTTCGAACGCAGGACATCGAAGTTCACGGCGCGCGGCCTATCGCAAAGAACCGGCCGCCGCTCCACACGCCCAGCCGGTCGCCGTCGCGCACCGCGAGATCCGCCAGCGCATAGAACACCGCGCGCGAGATCTTGGCCTCGAGCCCGCTTCGCACATGGACGTAAGGCGCGGGCGCCTCGCTCACCGGATCGGTCTCGACGCGGATCGGGTTGTGCGGCCCCGCGACCGTCTCGTCGCCGACATTGGTGGTGAAGGTCAGGACCTGATCGCGGCCGGTGCCCGCAACGTCCATCAGCACCGCCTGGAACGGCGCGTCCTCGACGGTGATGCGCATCTTCTCGGCCGGGGTGACGAGGACGTAATCTTCGCCGTCTTTCCGCAATATCGTCGAGAACAGCCGCACGAGCTCTTTTCGCCCGATCGGCGTTCCCAGATGGTACCAGGTGCCGTCGCGCGCGATGCGGATGTCGATATCGCCGCAATGGGCCGGATGCCAGCGCTCGACGGGCGGCAGGCCGCGTCCCGCCGCCGCTTCGCGCTGCAGCTCTGCGAGGCCAAATGGCAGTGTGCCGCTCATTTCCGCGTGTTCGCCTTGTTTGCGACCCGTTTCGCGGGGTACATAACCCAATTCCCCTTGGAACCACAGCAGCATGAACGACACCGCGACACTCGACCAGGATGCCACCCAGAAGGCCGTGGCGATGGCGGAGCGCGCGGCGTCGACGTTCGCCAAAGCGCGCGAGGGCGTCGCCAAGGTGATCTTCGGCCAGGACGCGGTGGTCGAGCAGACGCTGGTGACGCTGCTCGCCGGCGGCCACGGGCTGCTCATCGGCGTGCCCGGCCTCGCCAAGACGCGCCTTGTCGAGACGCTGGGCATCGTGCTCGGGCTCGACTGGAAGCGCATCCAGTTCACGCCCGACCTGATGCCGGCCGACATCATCGGCTCCGAGGTGCTGGAAGAGGACGGCGGCAAGCGCTCGTTCCGCTTCCTCAAAGGCCCCGTCTTCACCCAGCTTCTGATGGCGGACGAGATCAACCGCGCGAGCCCGCGCACGCAATCCGCGCTCCTGCAGGCGATGCAGGAGCGGCAAGTGACGGTCGCCGGCCAGCGCTACGACCTGCCCGTGCCGTTCCATGTGCTCGCGACCCAGAACCCGCTGGAGCAGGAAGGCACCTATCCGCTGCCCGAGGCGCAGCTCGACCGCTTCCTGCTGCAGATCGACGTGGGCTACCCCGACAGGGACGCCGAGCGGCGCATGCTGCTCGCCACCACCTTCGGCACCGAGGCCGCGCCCGAGCGCGTCTGCACGGCGCAGGACCTGATCGAGGCGCAGCAGATCGTGCGCCACATCCCTGTCGGCGAGAAGGTCGTCGATGCGATCCTGCGCCTGGTGCGCTCGGCGCGTCCGGACTCCGACGGCCCGAAGGAGATCCGCGACGCCATCGCCTGGGCCCCCGGCCCGCGCGCGAGCCAGGCCTTCATGCTCGCGGTGCGCGCGCGTGCCCTGATCGAGGGACGGCTCGCGCCTTCGACCGACGACGTCGTGGCCCTGGCGCATCCGGTGCTGCGCCACCGCATGGCGCTTTCCTTCTCCGCCCGCGCCGAGGGGATGACGCTTTCAAGCGTCATCGACCGTCTGTGCCGGGACCTTCTTTGATCCGTCCACGGAGCGTCCTGCAGGAGGAAGCCGAGGCGCTGTCGGCGTCGCTTCCTCCCCTCCTCGTCGACGCCGAGCGGCTGGCTTCCGCCGTCAGCCTCGGCATCCACGGCCGCAGGAAGGCCGGCATGGGCGAGAGCTTCTGGCAGTTCCGCCGCTTCCGCGCCGAGGATCCGTCCACCGCCGTCGACTGGCGCCAGTCCGCCAAGTCGCAGCACCTCTTCGTGCGCGAGCGCGAATGGGAAGTGGCGCAGTCGGTATGGTTCTGGCGCGATGGCTCCAGGGGCATGGATTTCCGCTCGGGCACCGTCACCAAGCGCGACCGCGCGAGCCTTCTCAGCCTGGCGCTCGCATCGGCGCTGGTGCGCGGCGGCGAGCGCGTGGCGCTGCTCGGTGAAGGCCACGCGCCCGCGAGCTCGCGCGCCACCCTGCGCCGCATGGGACTGACGCTGAGCGCCGATACGCAGACGGGCATGCTTCCACCCGACGCGCCGATGTCGCGCAACGCGCAGCTCGTCTGGTTCAGCGATTTCCTCTCGCCGCTCACCGCGATCGAGACCGCGCTGCGCCGATTCACGCAGTCGGGCACGGGCGGCTATCTCGTCCATATCATCGATCCGGCGGAAGAGGACTTCCCGTATGAAGGCCGCACGCGCTTCGAGGCGCCGGGCGAAGACCTGCGCGAGACGCTCGGCCGCGCCGAGACCATCGCGCCCGCCTACCGTGCGCGCTTCAAGGCGCATGGCGAGACGGTGGCGCTTCTCGCCGGCAAGCTCGGCTGGAGCTATCTGTCGCACCGCACCGACAAGACCCCGCAGACCGCGCTCGTCGCGCTGTACGCCGAGATGAGCGGGGCGGGACGGTGACGCGCATTTCTTCACCCCCTTCGTCATGGCCGCCCTTGAGGCGGCCATCCAGGGTCCTTTCGCTCGCTGACGCTCGCTTGCTGGATGGCCGCCTCAAGGGCGGCCATGACGGGGGGGAGAGCGAATGAATCTCCTTTCCACCCTCAGCTTCGGCGCGCCGTGGGTGCTTCTGGCGCTGATCGCGTTGCCGGCGATCTGGCTGTTGCTGCGCGTGACGCCGCCCGCGCCCAAGCGCGTGGTGTTTCCGCCGCTCAGGCTGCTGCTGGGATTGAAAGACAACGAAGAGACTCCGGCGCGCACGCCGTTGTGGCTGCTGCTGCTGCGCATGGTCGCGGCGGCAGCGATCATCCTGGCGCTGGCCGAGCCGCTGCTCGGCCGCTCGGCGCAGGTGACGGGCGCAGGGCCCGTCGTGCTGTTCGTCGACAATGGCTGGACCGCCGCGCATGGCTGGGAGAAGGCGCAAAGCACCATCGCCGACGTCCTGCGCGGCGCGACCCACGACGGACGCGCGGTCGCGATCCTCACCACGGCCGACATGCCCGACGCGAGCCTGCTCGATGCGGGCGCGGCGGGGCGGCGCGCGGCGGAGCTCGCGCCGGAGCCCTGGGCGGGGGATCGCATGCGCGCCGTGAACGCGCTCGCCAAAGCGAAGCTCTCGGCGCGGCCCGATATCCTGTGGCTCAGCGACGGCATCGAGGACGGCCACGGCAAAGCGGTCGCGGACGCGCTCGTGCGGCTGGGCGATCTGAAGGTCTATGCGACGGCAACCAGCGCGCTGGCGCTGTTACCGGCGCAGACCATCGCCAACGGCGACACGCTCACCGTCCTGCGCGCAGGTGCGGCAGGCGTGCGGCAGGGCGCGGTGGAGGCGCAAGGCATTCACGGCGAGATCCTGACCACGCAGCGTTTCCGCTTCGAGGACGGCCGCGCCGCGGCACAGGCCAGGATCGTGCTGCCGCTGCAGGTGCGCAACGAGATGGCGCGCTTCGCCATCGTCGACGAGGCATCGGCGGGCGCGGTGCAGCTTCTGGATTCCGGAGCGCCGCGCCGCGCGGTGGGCGTCGTCGCCGCGAACAACGGCGATCAGCCGCTGCTTTCCGACACCTTCTATCTGGAGCGCGCGCTCGGCCCCTATGCCGACATCCACAAGGGCAACATCCAGCGCCTCTTGAACCAGCATGTCGGCGTCCTGGTGCTGGCCGATATCGGCAAGATCGCCGATCCCGATCCGGTGGCGAAATTCGTGAGCGACGGCGGATTGCTGATCCGCTTCGCCGGCGAGCACATGACGGGCGACGTCGACGGCCTTCTGCCGGTGAAGCTGCGCGTGGGCGGACGTTACCTCGGCGGCTCGCTCGCCTGGGCCGAGCCGCAGCACCTGACGGGCTTCTCCGATTCCAGTCCCTTCGGCGGCCTGGCCATTCCGCCCGACGTGACGGTGTCGCGCCAGGTGCTGGCAGAGCCGTCGATCCAGCTTTCCGACCGCACCTGGGCCAGGCTCGCCGACGGCACGCCGCTCGTCACCGCCGAGCAGCGCGGCAAGGGCTGGATCGTTCTGTTCCACATCACCGCGAGCCCGTCCTGGTCGTCGCTGCCGCTGTCGGGGCTCTATGTCGACATGCTGCGCAGGCTTCTGATGCTGGCCAACGGCATCCATCCGGGCGAGATGACGAGTGCGGCGACCCTGCCTGCGCTCTCCGCCCTCGACGGCTTCGGCGCGCTGCATCGCCCCGAGGCCGACGTGCTGCCGATCAAGGCTTCGCAGCTCGGCAGGCTTGGCACCTCGCGCGCCCATCCGCCCGGCATGTACGGCGTGGCGGGCGCGGCCTTCGCGCTCAACGTCGCGAACGCGCAGACGACGCTGGTGCCGCTGGGCGATATCGGCCAGCCGGTGCGGCTCTATACCGAGCAGGGCGCCATCGCGCTCGAGCCTGCGCTGCTCGCCTTCGCCACCATCCTGCTCCTGCTCGACGCGCTGATCTCGCTCGGCCTGCGCGGCTTCCTTCCCGTCCTGCGCCGCGCGGTGCCGGCGCTCGCGCTGCTCGCGCTGTTCCATGGCGGCGACGCGCGCGCCGACGACGCGGCGAACATGAAAGCCGCGCTCGACACCCGCCTCGCCTATGTCGAGACCGGCCTTTCCGACGTCGACGCGATGAGCCGCGCGGGCCTCACCGGCCTCGGCAATGCGCTGCGCGCACGCACGTCTTACGCGCCGCAGGATCCCGTCGGCGTCGACGTCGCGAAGGACGACCTCACCTTCTTCCCGCTGCTCTACTGGCCGATGGACCCGCGCGAGAAGGATCTTTCGCCGCAGGCGCTGTCGAAGATCGCCGACTACATGCGCAACGGCGGCACGATCCTGTTCGATACGCGCGACCTGACCTTGGGCGCGGTGCGCGGACCCCAGTCGCCGGGCGAGCAGACCCTCAAGCGCCTCGTCTCCAAGCTCGACATGCCGCCGCTCGAAGTGGTGCCGCAGGATCACGTGCTCGGCCGCTCGTTCTACATCCTGCGCGATTTCCCGGGACGCTGGGACGGCGGCAAGGTGTGGGTCGAGGCGCTGCCGCCCATCGATCCCAACGCGGGCGCGCTTCCGGTTCGCGGCGGCGACGGCGTCTCGCCCGTCATCATCGGCAGCAATGACTGGGCCGCGGCCTGGGCGGTCGACGCGCAAGGCCAGCCCGTGGTCGACGTGGTGCCCGGGGGGCCACGTCAGCGCGAGCTCGCCATCCGCTTCGGCATCAACCTGGTGATGTACGCGCTCACCGGCAATTACAAGGCCGACACGGTGCATGTGCGCGCCCTGCTCGAGCGCATGGGGCGATAGTGGCGACGACGATCGACTTCGCACCGCACGTCCCGCTCATCGCGCTGTGGGCGCTGATCGCCGTATCCGTGCTGCTGGCGGCGTATTCCCTGTTCCGCCGGGCAAAGGGCGCGTGGGCGCGGGCGCTGGCGTTCGCGGCCCTCATCCTGGCGCTCGCCAATCCGCTGATCGTGCATGAAAGGCGCGAGCCGCTGCAGGACGTGGCGGTGGTGGTGCTCGACCGCTCGCAGAGCATGGGCGTCGATCACCGTGCGGCGGATGCCGAGCGCGCGCTCGCCGAGATCAAGAAGTCGCTCGCCGGACAAAAAGACCTCGAGCTGCGCCAGACCGTCGTCACCACCCAGACGACCGGCGACGACAACGGCACCCAGCTCTTCACGGCGCTGAACGCGGCGCTTGCCGACGTGCCGCCGGAGCGCGTCGCGGGCGCGATCCTGATCACCGACGGCGAGGTGCATGACGCGCCGAAGAAGCCGCTGGTCGACGCACCGCTCCACGCCCTCATCGTGGGCGCGCATGGCGAGCGCGACAGGAAGCTCACCGTCGTCGACGCCGCGCGCTTCGCCATCGTCGGCCAGGACGCCGAGATCGTGCTGCGCGTCGACGATTTCGGGGGTGCCGCTTCCGGCTCGGCCGATGTGCGCATCCGCATCGACGGGCGCGAGGCGGGAAACCGCACCGTCCCGGTCGGCCAGAACGCGACGATCCACGTCCCCGTCGCCCATGGCGGCGAGAACGTGATCGAGCTCGAAGCCCAGCCCGGCCCTGCCGAGCTCACATTGGAGAACAACCGCGCCGTCGTCGCCGTCAACGGCGTGCGGGACCGCCTGCGCGTGCTGCTCGTCTCGGGCGAGCCGCATGCGGGCGAGCGCGTGTGGCGGAACCTGCTCAAGGCCGATCCGTCCGTGGACCTCGTCCACTTCACCATCCTGCGGCCGCCGGACAAGCAGGACTTCACGCCCATCGACGAGCTGGCGCTGATCTCGTTCCCGACGCGCGAGCTGTTCGTCGACAAGCTCGACCAGTTCGACCTCATCATCTTCGACCGCTACACCGAGCGCGGCATCCTGCCGCTCGCCTATTTCGAGAACATCGCGGGCTATGTCGACAATGGCGGCGCGCTGCTGCTGTCGGCCGGGCCGGAGTTCGCGGCACCCACCAGCATCTACCGCACGCCGCTGGCGTCCGTGCTTCCGGCGACGCCCACCGGCGACATCGTGGCGACCCCGTTCAAGCCCATGGTGACCACGCTCGGCCAGGCGCATCCGGTGACGCGCGATCTTCCCGGCGCCAACACGGATTCCGCGCAGCCGAGCTGGGGCCGCTGGTTCCGCATGATCGGCGCCACCAAGGTGACCGGCGAGACGGTGATGTCGGGGCCGAACGACCGTCCGCTGCTGGTGCTCGACAATGTCGGCAAAGGACGCGTCGCCGAGCTTCTTTCAGACCAGGGCTGGCTGTGGGCGCGCGGCTTCGACGGCGGCGGGCCGGAAGCGGAATTGCTGCGGCGGCTGGCGCACTGGCTGATGAAGGAGCCCGAGCTCGAGGAAGAGCGTCTGTCCATGACCATCGCGGGCGGCAACATCGCCATCGAGCGCCGCACCATGGCCGACAGCGCCGGTGCCGTCACCCTGACGATGCCTTCCGGCAGGAAGAAGACGATCACGCTCACCAAGGCCGCACCGGGACTGTGGCGCGCAAGCGTGAAGGCCGACGAGCTCGGCCTCTATCGCGCGGGCGACGCGGCGCTGTCGGCGGTCGCGGCGGCGGGCCCACTGAACCCCAAGGAGGTCGCCGACATGCGCGCGACCGATTCCATCCTGAGCCCGCTCGCGCAGCAGAGCGGTGGCTCGGTGCACTGGCTCACCGACGGCATGCCGTCCGTCCGCCGCGTCCAGGCGGGTGCGACGGCGTCGGGCGAGAACTGGATCGGCTTGCGCGCCAACGGCGCCTATCGCGTCACGCAGGTCGAGCAGCAGCCCCTGCTGCCCGTCTGGGCCGCATTGGCGCTTCTGATCGGAACGCTGCTCTTCGCCTGGCGGATGGAAGGGCGCTGAAGCGGGAATGCCCAAGCACGTCCGCGATACTCTCATGCTTCGACCCGCCTACGCTAAAGCTACGGCGGGCGGGTCTTATTCTTCTGGTCCGCCGTAGCCTCGGCGAAGGCGGACAGGCTCAGCATGAGGGACTGCTTCAGCACGCATACTCTCTCATTCCCTCACCCTGAGCTTGTCGAAGGGTGAAGGCCGCGAGTCCGTCAGAACGCGTTTTGCTTTAGCGCAGGACCAGCGAGCGCAACGTGTTCACGACCGCGATGACGACCGCGAAGGTTATCAGATAGGCGAGCAGCGTGAGCCCCGTCGTGGTCGCGAAATTGTGCCAGTCGGTGGTCGCGAAGGCGGCCGCCGGCTGCTTGCCGAGCGTCACCATGCGCACATAGCCGAGCAGCCCGAAGGCCAGCATCGCCAGCAGCGTCGTCGACAGCAGCGCCTCCATCCCCTGCATCATGAAGCCTGCGGCAAGCAGCACGACGAGCGCGATGACGAGCGTGATCGGATCGTGCACCGCCGCCATCACGATGCCTTGGATCGCACCCCAAATTTCCCAGATAATCGACATAGAGCCCCCTCAATCGATGGAATTGAGAAATCATACACCAAGTTCCCCGCAGCTGCCATTGCGGGAGCCGGCGTATGGAAGCGAAATATTAAGGTTAACAAGCGATTAAGTCGTGCCGGGCGCCGCTGCGGACGCTCCAAACGAGCGAACCGATCGCGGCCATGACGGAATGGAGCAGGGAGCCGGGTTCGGCCGCGCGCGTGCGAAGCGCGCGGCCGAGACGCCCGGCAACGGATCGCAATCGCGCGATGCCGCGGAAGAGATCAGTTGAAATTGAGCTGCCACATCGTCCAATCCAGATGATTGAAATTCCAGGTGTTGGGGTCCTGCGGCATGTTCACGTCCACACCCACATTCGCCGTCCCCGACCACGAGACGTCTTGTTGAATATCCTCGCCATGGACATACTTCGAATTGTTGAAGGTCAATGTCCCGTAGTTTGCGATTGTCACGGTCATTTCCTGGTCGGCACCGCCGGTGCGGCAAACCCCTCCGCCGAGCACATACGAGCCGTTGGGGCAGATGCTGATGGTATAGCCGTCCGATATCCTGCCGTTCGGAACGTTGCGGGCGACCCAGCTGGGCGAGAGCAGCTGCTTATAGGCCTCCGAGATCTGAAAGTTGAGATTCAGACACTGCCCCGTGCGGTTGTTGATCTGCACCGCGTTCGGAAACTGATAGACCGTCATATTGACCTTCCTTGCTGTCTTGGATGACGCAGGAAAGGTATCGGCCGAGCGGGCGGGAGCGCTGTCGCGCATGCGACAGGAGATGCGATTTTTCCGAAACGGCTGTTGCGCCAGGCCGTCCTGCGGCAAAGGCGCGACGGATTCCGATCCTGAAGCCGGCCTGGAGCAGGTTGTGATCGGTTGGAATCACAAACAAACTTGTCATGGCCCGCGACTGCCGGCCACCCAGGTGACGTCCACACTGCTTTGGCAAAAGGATCACGCGGAGGCGCGGAGCCGCGGAGGAAAAGCTCAACTCCGCGGCTCCGCGTGAGTATTCTTCGATAGCATGCACAACCCAGCTGGGTCGCCCGCATGCGCGGGCCATGACAGTGAATTGATTGCGTCGATCTGACGACAACCTGCTCTACACCTGCCCCAGCGTTCGCAACCGGATCGTCGGGTGGATCTCGTTCTGCGACATCACCACCGTCGCGGGGCGGAAGCGTTCGACGATGGAGCGCACGAAGGGGCGCACCTGCGGGCTCGTCAGCAGCACCGGCACCTCGCCGCGCCCGTTGGCGTCGTCGAAGCGGTCGCGCACGGTCTGGATGAACTGCTGCAGGAGCGACGGCGCCATCGCGAGCTGGCGCTCCTCGCCCTGGCCGATGATGCTCTCGAGGAAGTTCTGCTCCCATTGCGGCGACAGCGCGATGAGCGGCAGGTAGCCGCCCGGCGCGAGGTTGGCGTTGCAGAGCTGGCGCGACAGCCGTCCGCGCACGTGCTCGGTGATGTAGAGCGCGTTCTTGGTGTGGCCGACGGCTTCTGCGATGCCTTCGAGGATCGCCGGCAGGTCGCGGATCGAGACGCGCTCGCCGAGCAGCGTCTGCAGCACGCGCTGCACGCCGGTGACCGAGATCTGGCTCGGGATCAGCTCGTCGACGAGCTTCTTGTTCTCCGGCGGCAGATCGTCGAGCAGCTTCTTGGTCTCCGCATAGGAGAGCAGCTCGGACATGTGCGCCTTGAGCACTTCGGTCAGATGCGTGGTCAGGACCGTGCCCGGATCGACGACGGTGAGCCCGCGGAACGACGCCTCTTCGCGCAGTGCGGCGCTGATCCAGGTGGCCGGCAAACCAAAAGCGGGCTCGGTCGTGTGCGTGCCGGGAAGGTCGACGGGCAACCCCTTCGGGTCCATCGCCAGCATCGAGCCGGGGAAGAGATCGCCCTTGCCCGAATCCACTTCCTTGACGCGGATGCGGTACTCGTTGGCTCCCAGCTGCATGTTGTCGAGGATGCGCACCGCGGGCATGACGAAGCCCATGTCCTGCGCGAGCTGGCGGCGCAGCGCCTTGATCTGGTCGGTGATGCGGTGGCCCTTGGCGTCGTTGATCAGCGGCAGGAGGCCGTAGCCGAGCTCGATGCGCAGCAGGTCGAGCGCGAGCGCGGTCGAGATCGGCTCTTCCTTCGGCGCGGAGTCGGCCTGCGCACGGGCTTCGGCGACGCGCTCCTGCGTCTCGACGGCGTCCTTGCGCTTGTAGGAGAGCCAGGCGAGCGAGCCGATGGCGGCGGAAAGCCCGGCGAAGGCGAGCGTCGGCATGCCGGGCAGCACCGCGACGACGCCCATCACCAGGGCCGCCATGCCGAGCGCCTGCGGATAGAACGAGAGCTGGCCCATCAGCGCCTTGTCGGTCGAGCCCTCGACGCCCGCCTTCGAGACCATCAGGCCCGCGGCGGTGGAGACGATCAGCGCCGGCATCTGGCTCACCAGGCCGTCGCCGACGGTGAGCAGCGTGAAGGTCTGCGACGCGTCGGAGAAGCTCATGCCCTTCTGCGCGACCGCGATGATGATGCCGCCGATGACGTTGATCGCGACGATCATCAGACCTGCGATGGCATCGCCGCGCACGAACTTGCTGGCGCCGTCCATGGCGCCGTAGAAATTGGATTCGAGCTCCAGCGTCTTGCGGCGCAGGCGCGCTTCCTTCTCGTCGATCAGGCCGGAGGAGAGATCGGCGTCGATCGCCATCTGCTTGCCGGGCATCGCGTCCAGGGTGAAGCGCGCCGCGACCTCGGCGATGCGCCCCGAGCCCTTGGTGATGACGACGAAGTTCACGATCACCAGGATCGCGAAGACGATCAGGCCGATGACGAAATTGCCGCCCATGATCAGCTTGCCGAAAGCCTGGATCACGTAGCCGGACGCGGCCGTGCCCTCGCTGCCATGGCCCAGGATCAGGCGCGTGGATGCGAGGTTGAAGGCGAGCCGCATCATCGTGGTGATGAGCAGCACCGTCGGGAAGGACGAGAACTCGAGCGGTTTCTTCACGAACACCGCCGTCATCAGGATCAGGATCGACAGCGACAGCGAGAACGCGAGGCAGACGTCCAGCAGGAAGGTCGGCAGCGGCAGGATCAGGACGACCAGGATCGCCATCATGCCCACCGCGAGCATCAGCTCGCTGCGCTTCAGGTAGCCGAAGATGGCGCGGATGTCGAAGCCGCGGGATGCTGTGCCGGCGGTGATGTCAGCCACCGTTCAACCTCCCCCTTGTGGGGAGGTCGAAAAATCCGAAGCGCAGCGAAGGATTTTTCGGGTGGGGGAGCGGCGCAGACGGATAGACCTGCCCCCCACCGTCCGTACGCTGTCGCTGCGGACCGCTTCGCGCTTCGACCTCCCCACGAGGGGGAGGTAAAATGTTTGCATCGTCCTCACCCCGCCATCCTCTGGTCGCCGCCGGGCTGCGGCACGGCGAGGCCGGACTGGCTATATTCGCGCAGCTTGTTGCGCAGCGTGCGGATCGAGATCCCTAAGATGTTCGCCGCATGCGTGCGGTTGCCGAGGCAATGGCCGAGCGTGTCCAGGATCAGGTCGCGCTCGACGTCGGCGACGGTGCGGCCGACAAGCCCGCGCGTGATCGCGGTCGCGTTCTCGACGGCGATCTTGACGGGGCCCGGCACGTCGGAATGGACGGCGTGGCCGACATGGGTGCCGTCGGGAAGGCGGATCGCTTCCGGCGAGATCTCGGGCCCGGTCGCCAACAGCACCGCGCGGTGGATGGTGTTCTCGAGCTCGCGCACGTTGCCGCGCCAGGGATGGCCGGCCAGCACGCGCTCGGTCTGGGGCGCGATGGCGCGATAGGGCACGCCGTTCGCCTCCGCATATTTGTGCGCGAAGTGGCGGGCGAGCGCCTGGATGTCCTTGGGCCGCTCGCGCAGCGCGGGAATGCGCAGGTTCACGACGTTGAGGCGATAGAGAAGGTCTTCGCGGAAGGTGCCGCGCGCCACGCTCTCGGCGAGGTCGCGGTTCGACGTCGCGATGATGCGGATGTCGACCTTGACCGGCTTGGTGCCGCCGACGCGGTCGATCTCGCGCTCCTGGATCGCGCGCAGCAGCTTGGCCTGGAGATGGAACGCCATCTCGCTGACTTCGTCGAGCAGCAGCGTGCCGCCATTGGCTTCCTCGAACTTGCCGATGCGCCGCGCCACGGCGCCGGTGAAGGCGCCCTTCTCGTGGCCGAAGAGTTCGCTTTCCAGCAGGTTCTCGGGGATCGCGGCGCAGTTGACCGAGATGAACGGCTTGTCGGCGCGCGAGGATTTGCGGTGAACGTAACGCGCGAGCACTTCCTTGCCCGTGCCGCTCTCGCCGGTGACGAGGATGGAGGCGTCGCTCTGCGCCACCTGGTCGGCGAGCGCGATCACCGCGCCCATCGCCTCGTCCTCGAAGATCAGCTGGTGCGATTCATCGGCGACGGCGGCGAGCACGGCGGCAATGAGCTCGGCATCGGGCGGCAGAGGCAGGTATTCCTTCGCGCCGGCGCGGATCGCATCGACGGCGCGGCGCGCGTCGGTGCCGACGCCGCAGGCCACGACCGGGGTGCAGATGCGCTCCGACGCCAGACCGCGCACCAGCTCGCCGATGTCGAGCGAGATGTCGCAGAAGACGAGGTCGGCGCCGCGTCCGCCGCGCAAGCTCGCCAGGCCCTGCTCGATGTCGAGGGCGTGGGTGACCTTGGCGCCGCGATCCATCGCGATCTTGGTGGCCGCGCCGATCTGGCCCTGCAGGCTGCCGATAATGAGAAGACGCATCAGGATTGCCCCGCTTTGATGATTTCCGTCATGGTCACGCCGAGACGCTCTTCGACGAGCACCACCTCGCCGCGCGCGACCAGCCGGTCGTTGACATAGATGTCGATGGCCTCGCCGACCTTGCGGTCGAGCTCGACGATGGTGCCCTTGCCGAGCTTGAGGAGCTGGCTGACCTCCATCGACGACTTGCCGAGCACCGCGGAGACGGTGACGGGCACGTCGAACACAGCTTCGAGGTCCTGCGCGCTGCGCTTGGGCTCGGCCTCCTGCGGGCCGTCGCCCGTGAGCAGCGCCTGGCCGCCGCGCGTTTCCTCGCCGGCGAGATCGGGCAGATCGACTTCGTCCGTCATGGCTGGTCCTTCTTGATGAGCGTCTGACCTGAAAAGCGTCTGGCGATGAGTGCGTGGAGCGCGGCCTCGATCGCGGCCTCGCTGCGCTCCATGCCGCCGCCGCGCCATTCGATGCGGCAGTCGGCGCCCTTGATGGCGGGATCGGCCGAAGCGATGACGCGGCCTTCATATCCTTCTTCATGGGCGATCTCGGCGAGACGCCCGTTCAGCGCCTCGATGACGCGCGGTGCTGCGCGCAGCACCACGCGCGGCTCGCTGATCGCCTGGTGCAGCACGTCGCGCAGTGCCCGCTCGACGTCGGCCGTGGGCAGGGCGTCGATCGCGAGCGCGGCGAGCTTGCGCGCGGCCGCGACGGCGATCTCGGCCGCCTCCCGGCGCAGCGCCTCGATGTCGTTATGGGTGGCGGCCAGCGCCTGGCGCAGCAGCGCGGCCATGTCGTGCGTCGCGCTCGCGACCGCGTCCAGCGCGCGCGCTTCGCCGGCTTTCATGCCTTCGGCGCGCGCCTTGGCGCACATCTGGTCGATCTCGTCCTGGCTCCACGCCTTCTTCGCGCGGGCGCGCGCCGCCATCGAGACGCGATCGCCGTCGTCGCGGAACTCGGTATCGAATTTGAATTTCGCGGGTGCCATGTCAGTAGACCAGCTCATCTTCGCCGGCTTTGCTGGCGATCATGATCTCACCCTTGTTGGCGAGATCCTTGGCGACGTTGACCATGCGCATCTGCGCCTCGTCGACGTCCTTGAGGCGCACCGGGCCCATCGCCTCCATGTCCTCGCGCAGGATCTTGCCGGCGCGCTCGCTCATGTTGGAGAAGAAGATGTCGCGCAGGGAATCGGTGGCGCCCTTGAGCGCCAATCCGAGCTTGTCCTTCTCGACGTGGCGCAGCAGCGTCTGGATCGAGCCCGGATCGAGCTTGCCCAGATCCTCGAAAGTGAACATCAGGGCCTTGATGCGTTCGGCGCTGTCGCGCGAGCGCTCCTCGAGAGAGGTGATGAAGCGGCTTTCGGTCTGGCGATCGAAATTGTTGAAGATCTCGGCCATGTGCTCGTGGCTGTCGCGCTTGGCGGTGCGCGCCAGGTTGGACATGAACTCCACGCGCAGGGTCTTCTCGACCTTGTCGAGGATGTCCTTCTGCACGCTTTCCATGCGCAGCATGCGCTGCACGACTTCGAGCGCGAACTCCTCGGGCAGCGCGCCCAGGACGCGCGCGGCGTGCTCGGGCTTGATCTTGGAGAGCACGACGGAGACGGTCTGCGGATATTCGTTCTTGAGGTAGTTGGCCAGCACCGTCTCGTTCACGTTGGCGAGCTTGTCCCACATGGTGCGGCCCGCCGGTCCGCGGATCTCCTCCATGATCTGGGAGACCTTTTCCGGCGGCATGAAGCGCGCGATCAGCCGCTCGGTGCTCTCGTACGAGCCCATCAGCGAGCCGGTGCCCGACATCTGCGACACGAACTCGACCATCAGCTTCTCGACGACGCCGGCCGAGACCGAGCCCAGATTCGACATCACCTGGGAGACTTCCTTGACCTCCTCCTCGTCCATCATCTGCCAGAGCTTGGTGGAGTGCTCCTCGCCGAGAGAGAGCAGCAGCACGGCCGAGCGCTCCGCGCCGGTCAGCTGGCGGACGTCGTCCCTGGTCGCGACTTTTGCCGAGCGAGACATCGTTTACACCGGTTGATGGAGCCAGGTACGCAGGATCGCCAGCGCTTCCTCGGGATGCGACTGGACGACCTCGCCCACCTTGCGGACGGAGGATTCGCGCACCTGGCCTTCGATGCGCGAGATGTCGATCATGTTCTCGCGCGGAGCCGCGAGCGCGGGCGCCGCTCCGGCGGCCGCGTCGCCGCCGGCGGACACGGAAGCGGGCGCCGGCAATTGCCCTGCGATCGGCGAGTTGGAGGCGATCTGCGGCGCGGACCGAGCGACCGGCGCGAACATGCGCGCGATCAGCGGGCGGGCGACGAAGAAGCCCATCAGGAGCGCGGTCACCGAGAGGATCGCGACCTCGATGATCTTGAACCAGGCGGAGCTGTCGAGGCCGAGCGGCGGCGCGGAAGGCGTCACCGCCGGGCCGGTGTCGATCTTGGCGAAGGCCATGCTCGTCACCTGCACCTGGTCGCCGCGCGCCGCGTCGAAGCCCATGGTGGATTTCACCAATGCCTCGATCTGGCTCATCTCCTTAGGCGTGCGCGGCTTGTAGTCGCCGTCCTTCGCCGCATCGACGACGACGGCGACGGAGAGGTGCTTGACCACGCCGCCGTCGATGGTCGAGGTCTTGGTCGTCTTGGAGATCTCGTAATTCGTCGTCTCCTCGGTGCGGCCGGACGCGGATTTGGTCTGGTCGCCGCCGCCCGCGCCCTGCGCATTCGGCAGCGCGCTCGCGACGCTCACCGCACCCGTGCTGTTGGCGTTGGAGTCGGTCGCGTTCTGCTCGACGGTCTGGGTGGAGCGCACGACCTTGCTGTCGGGATCGAAGGTCTCGCTCGTCTCGCTCATGTGGTTGTAGTTCATGTCGGCGGTGACCTGGACGCGCGCATGGCCGGCGCCGACGATGCTGCCGACGATGGCTTCGACGCGCTGGCGCAGGCGCTCCTCGAAGGCGGTGGTGTGACCTTCCTGGCTCGCGGCCATCGCGTCGGGGGCGGATTTGTCGTCGCCGCCAGCGAGCAGCGTGCCGCGGTCGTCGACGATGGCGACGCGGTCGGGATTGAGGGCCGCGACCGCGGCCGCGACGAGATGCTGGATCGCCGTCACCTGGCCCTGCTCCAGGCGCCCACGCGTCTTGAGCACCACCGAGGCCGACGGCGACTGCTCGTCGCGCGAGAAGATCTGCCGCTCGGGCACGACCAGATGCACGCGCGCGCTTTCGATGCCCTCGATCGTGCCGATGGAGCGCGACAATTCGCCCTCGAGCGCGCGCAGCCGGTTGATGTTCTGCACGAAGGCGGTGGCGCCGAACGCGTCCGATTTGTCGAAGATCTCGTAGCCGACGCCGGCGGCGGGAAGATTGTCCTGCGCCAATTCCATGCGCAGCTTGGTCACCTGGTCGGCGGGGACCATGATCGTGCCCGCGTCGCCCTTGATCTCGTAAGGCACGTTGAGCGCGTCGAGTTTTGCGGTGACGGCCGAGGCGTCGCGCGATTCAAGTCCGGAGAAGAGGATGCTCTTCGGCGGCTGCGAGATCACGCCCGCGACGTAGAGGAAGAACGCGGTCAGGGCGGCTGCGACGCCGGCCATCACGCCGAAGCGCGCGGCTCCGATTGCTTTGACGAATTCCGGCAATGAAATCCCCTCGACCTGTTCGCTAGGCAAACATTGCCGGGGGTTCGGTAAAGGCGGCCTTAACGCGCGACGGGAAATGCAGTTCAGGACTTGGAAAGCGGAGTTAACGAGGTGTTACGATGCGTTGACTCCTAACGCATAGGAAGATTTAGTCGATAAGCTACTGGAGGTCGAATATGCGCAAGATTGTCATGGCTGCAATTGCCTTCTCGCTGCTCGCGACGGCCGCGAACGCCGCCGGCTACAACGTCACGATCTCGACGGATCCGACGAGCAATGAGACGCTCTCGCACGGGACTTACACCGCGACCGGACCCGACGCAGTCTTGAACGTCGGCGATCTGAAGGCCGCGCTGGCCACCGGAGATCTCACCGTCACCACGGGAACGACCGGAACCGAACAGGGAGACCTCGTCGTCGCCAATAACATCAAGTGGTCGGCGAACAAGCTGACGTTGTATGCCGCTCATTCGATCATCGTGCATGCGGCAATCAAGGCGAGCGCGACCGCGGGCCTTGGCCTCATGGTGGGTTATGGGGGGAGCGGTGGCGATCTGATATTCGACACCGGGGTTGCGACCTTCGCGGATACCTCGGAGACGCTGACGATCAACGTCGTGCCATTCACGCTGGTCAGTACGATTTCCTCCTTGTCGGCGGACATCTCGGGCAATCCCTCCGGCAACTTTGCACTGGCGAAAAGCATTACCTCGACGGTCACATACGGACGCCCACCCATTCCGACGACGTTCAGTGGAACCTTTGAAGGATTGGGCAACAAGATCACGAACCTGACGATTTCCGACACCGTTCACGAAAATACAGGCCTGTTCGTAACGCTAGGCACGACCGGCATAATACGGAATCTCACTCTTGCAAACATGGACGTGAGCAACTCGACGAACACCGATGTCGGCGGGCTCGTGGCGGTCAATCAGGGCTTGGTATCCAACGTGCTCGTTGGCGGACAGGTCAGTGATGCGGGCGGCGATGCAGCAGGAATTGCGGCGTTCAATTTGGGCACAGTGGAGAACAGCCGGTCGATAGCGACATCTTCAATCACCACCACCACCACCGGAGTGGCTGGCGGTTTGGTTGCCTACAACGGAACCGGTGGAACGATCGTGAGCTCTTCCGCGTCCGGAACGGTCAGCGACACGGTAGGCGGAACGATCGGCGGGCTTGTCGGGATAAACTCCAGCTCGACTTCCAGCATCACCACTTCGTTCGCCACCGGCGACGTCACCGGCATCGGCTATAGCGGAGGGTTGGTCGGAAACAATATCGGAAGCATCTCGGTGGCTTACGCAACGGGCGATGTGACCGGCGGCGGTTCTTCTCAGCACGATGTCGGCGGGCTCGTCGGCCACAACACGGGCACGATCCAGAACACCTACGCCCGGGGGAATGCGACCGGCGGCGCGAGCGCGAATGTCGGCGGGCTGATCGGATATAGCTCGAACGCGACGGCGGGTTCGATCGCCTTGTCCTATTCGACCGGCGTGCCTGCCGGGTCCACGGGCTCGTCCGTCGGCGGCTTGGTGGGCTTCGACGCGGGCACGGATTCGTTCAGCAACACCTACTGGAATACCACGTCCAGCGGCATCACCGATCTAACGCAGGGCGCGGGGAACGTTGCCAGCGACCCCGGCATCACCGGGCTGTCGGGAGCTCAGCTGAGATCGGGACTGCCCGCTGGATTTGACCCTGCGGTTTGGATCGAGACGGCGGGGATCAATAACAACTTCCCCTATCTCATCGCCCTCTCCCCATAGCAGGAGGACCGGCTCCACGATCGCATCAGTTCCTGTACTGCTGCACCCTGGTCGCGCGCAATCCGGCGAGACCGAAGCGGTCGATGGCGCGCTGCCAGGCGAGGAACTCCTCGACCGTCAGCGTGTAGCGCTTGCACGCCTCATCCAGACTGAGCAGACCGCCGCGCACCGCGGCGACCACTTCGGCCTTCCTGCGGATCACCCAACGCTTGGTGTTGGGCGGCGGAAGATCGGCGAGCGTCAGCGGGCTGCCGTCCGGCCCGATAACGTAGCTCACTCGCCCCCTGCGTTCGTCGCCCATCATCATGCTGCTCCTAACTCCATCACCCGGAGCGACGATACGCGCGCGCCCTTTAAGAAAGGCCGAAAGCCCAAGGTAAACAAAGCCATAAATGAACCTCTAGACTTCGATGCTTTATTCGCGGACCGGCGCCTTTTCCTTGGTAAAAGCGCCGGCCACTCCCGGTTTAGTGCTGGATCTGCATCAACTCATCGAGCATCTGCGACGCCGTGGAAACGACGCGCGCCGACGCCGAATACGCCTGCTGCGTGGTGATCATGTTGGTGAACTCGGTCGCCAGATCGACGGTCGAGCCTTCCAGCGCATAGGCCTGCACCGTGCCCGAACCGGCCGTGTCCGCCGGATTGATCACCGGCGTGCCGGACGCGCCCGACTGCGCATAGGCATTGCCCTGGACGAGGCTGAGGCCGTCTGGGTTGGGGAAGGTCGCCAGCGGAACCTTGAAGACGTTCTGGGTAAGCCCGTTCGAATAGTTCGCCGTGACTGTGCCGTCGGTTCCGACCGTTAGTCCCGTGACGCTGCCGAACGCGGCACCGTCGATATGAGAACTGTCGAGAACCGAATCCGACGCGAACTGCGTCACACCGTTCGTCGCGTTTTGTGTTCCCATGCTTATGTCGATGGTCTGCGCGCCCAAGCCTGAAGCCGGAGACCACGGCATTTTCAGATTGAAAGAGCCCACATCGTTCTGTGTCGAGCCATCGCCGGGCGCGACGGTATTCAGCGAACCATCGGAGTTGAAACTGACCTGGCCGTACGAAATGGGGTTTGATGTGGTGACGTTGCCTGAACTGCCTTCGTAGCTGACTTCATAGGCCCAAGTGTTCGGCGCGCTGTTGACCTTAACATAGGAAATCTGCAGCGGTTCTGTGCCGCCCAGGCTGTCGTAGACGTTGACGGTCGTCTGGAAGTCGGGCGTGACCGCGCCACCGGCCATATTGTGCAAAGGATCGGTGGCATTGTAGCCGCTTACCGCCGTGTCGCTCGCATCCAGGTTCGCTTCCAGCGACATGTTCGCCGTCGCCTCGCCCTTGCCGCCCAGGCCGTTGGTCGAGATGTTGCCGAGCTGGGAGCCGACGGTGCCGTCGCTCGAGATCGGATAGCCCATCAGGTAGAGGCCGGCGGTGTTCTTCAAATCGCCGTTCGCGTCGGGCGTGAAGGAGCCGGCGCGGGTGAACAGCGCCTGGCCCGTCGCATCCGCCGCCGTGTTGACGCAGAAGAAGCCCTGGCCGTTGATCGCGAGGTCGGTGGGCGACGACGTCGCGAAGTCGGCGCCCTGCTGGGCGATGTTGGCCTGCGACGAGGCCATCACGCCGGTGGCGAGCCCCTGCGCGCCGCCGTTCGCCGAGCCGAGCATGGTCTCGAACTCGCTCTGCGAGGTCTTGTAGCCGACGGTGTTGACGTTGGCGATGTTGGAGGAGAAGACGCTCATGGCGCGGCTGTTGGCGTCCAGCCCGCTGACCCCGATCATCAATGCATCGTAGAGGCTCATTTTTCCGTTCCTTGGGAGCGTCCGGGGTCTTCGCCCCGTTGCCCGTTTCCTTGAGGCAGGCCGCTTCCGGGCCGCCGATTGAGAATTCCTTCGTTCAGAGCTGCATGCCGAAGAGCGAGAAGCCGGAGCTCGGCGGTGTCGTCGTGCCCGGCAGGCCCGCGAAGGACGGCACGGCGCTGCTGGTGCTGCTGGTGCTGCTGCTGGTGCCGCTCGTCGACGTGCTGCCGCCGACCATCGAGACCGACGACAGCGGGATCTCCATCGCGCCGAGCACGAGCTGCGGCGTCGAGCCCGACATGTCGACCGCAGTGACGATCGCCTTGCTGGCGATGGTCGAGGTGATCGCGGAGCCGTCGGATGCAGTCGCCGCCACGCTCAGCGTGTACTGGCCGTCGGGGAGCTGGTTGCCGCTCGAATCCTGGCCGTTCCAGGCGAAGTCGTTGTTGCCCTGCGCCGTGCTGCCGCTGCCGGTGTAGACGACCTTGCCGGTGGAATCGGTGACGGTGAGCGTGGTGCCGGCGGCGGGGGCGGCGAGATTGTAGGTCCAGTCGACCGCGCCGTTCTGCAGCGCGCCCATGCCGTTCGTCATCACCACCGAATGGCCGATATAGTTCACCGCGGACGACGCCTGCTGGCTCATCGACAGCGCGATCAGCGACTGGAGATTGTCGTTGGTGTTGATCTGCTGCTCGACGCCGGAGAACGCCACGAGCTGCTGGGTGAACTGGTTGGAGTCCATCGGGCTCAGCGGGTCCTGGTTCTGCAGCTGCGTGGTGAGCAGCTTCAGGAAGGTGTCGAAATTGCCCGCGAGCTGCTGGGTCGCCTGCTGCTGCTGGCTGTTCAGCGTTCCCGTCGTGTCGATCGTGGTCATGGCATTTCCCTTCAGACGCGGATATCGAGACGCGCGTTCGGCGACGCGAGGCTCTGGCTGGCGATGGAGGCGTTCGCGGCTTCGCTGCGGGCGACCACGGAATCGGGCAGGTTGCGCTTCAGCGCCCCGGAGGCGCCGCCTCCGTCGCCCTGCCTTCCGTCACCTTTAAGCGAGAAATTGAGGCTGGAGTTGGACACGTCCAAGCCCGCCTCGCGCAGCGTGCGTTCAAGATTCTGTGAGTCCGACAGCAGCAGCGCCAGCGTCTCGGGCCGGTGGACGGTGATGGTGGCGTCCGCCTTGCCGTCGGCGCCGACATCGAGGCGGACCTCGACGCGGCCGAGCTCGGCCGGATCGAGCCGGATTTCGAAGCTTTTGGCGCCGTTCGCGGCTTTCACAGCGATAGCAGTGCCCAATTCCGCGACGCTCGACGGGACGTCGGCTGGCGTCTGCGGCGATGGGGCCGAGGCCGGCGTCACAGGAGCGGCTGCCGAGACGCCAGGCAGCGCCGCCGGCGCGGGCTGAACGACCGATTGCTGGACCTGCGGCTGCGGCGGGGCTTTCGCCGCGACCGGCGCCTGATCCGCCTGCGGAGCATCGTGGCGCTGCGGCGAGGCATCCTGCTGCTGCTGCGTGTCGCCGCCCTGCTTCTGCGCGGCGCCGTCCGCGGATTCCTGCCTTGCATCCGCCGCAGTGTCTGGCAGCGAACGCTCGGTCTTGTCGCCCGCCGCGGGCTGAGCAGTGTCCGGCTTCGGCTGCGCCTTGAGCGCGTCGGGCGCGCTCGTCACCTTCACGGTGACATTCGCGGGCAGTTTCGGCGCGGCGCCCGTCCCGGGCTGCACCTTGAGAAGCTCATCCGCCGGGGCGTCCGTGTTCTTCGCGGCGGCGATGATCTTCGCGAGCGCGTCGGGCGAAACCGGCTTCGCGTCTTGGACCTGCGGCGGCTGCGCGTCTTCGTCGCCGGCGGGAGCCGCTTTCGGCGCATCGGATGCGAGGAACCGGCGGACGGCGAGCGCGATCTTGGAGGAGTCGATCGGCTGCGGCGCCGCGATGGCGGCGACCGTGTCCTTCGCGTCGTCGCTCTCGGGCGCGGCTTCGTCCGGCGTCGTGGACGCGGACTGCGCTTTCGCGTCCTGCGCTTTGACTTTCGTGTCCGGCTTCGCAGCGGGGCTTGCGGGTGCGGCGGCGGCCTGGACGCGCGGCTTGGATCTGGCGGCGACGGGCTTGGCTTGCGTGGCGGGCTGCGCGCCGTGCGGTTGGGGCGCGGGCAGCGGCGTCTCTTTCGGCAGGTCGGTCTTGGGCGCGAGGCCGGCGAGCACCGCGGCGAAATCCTCGCCGAAGGACGGCTGCGCGCCGGATGACGCATTCGAGGGCGGCGCGCTGGTGTTCGCGACTGTAGAGATGACGGCTGCGAGATGGGCCACGCGATGATCCGCAAATTTGCTCGTGTCCCAAAGCAATTGCCGGACCAACGGCCAAGCCCAGTATTTGCAGCGTTTCCGCGCATCCCTCGCGCGGCACGAACTGCCGCAAGCGGCAAACTCTGCCGCCCAAGGGGTCAAAAAATCCAGCAAAACCGGGCGCGCGCGATGGCACGAAGCTTGCGGCCAAAATCACCGGCAACCCATGCGCGGAGCGCGAACCTCGTGAGTCTCAGCGGCATCATGTCGAGTGCGCTTTCCGCGCTGCAGACGAACACGGAGGCGTTGCGCGTCACCTCCAACAACATCTCCAACCTCAACACAACCGGCTATGCGCGCCGTGTCGTCAACGAGCAGACGCAGTCATACGGCGGCCAGCTCGGCGGCGTCGACATCGCCACCGTCGAGCGCGTCATCGACCAGTATCTGGGCAAGGAGACGCTCTCCGCGACCGGCACGTCCTCGCAATACGACACCCAGGCCTCGATGTACGGGCAGTTGAACGGCATCCTGGGCGCGCCTGGCGACGACACCGCGCTGACGACGCAGCTCACCAACGTCTCCACCGCGCTCGGCCAGGCCGTGCTCGCGCCGACGGATTCGGCGACGCAGCTGGGCGCGCTCAGCTCCTTCCAGAGCCTGGCGACGCAGATCTCCTCCCTCGCCGGCCAGATCCAGGGCCTGCGCTCACAGGCCGACCAGCAGATCGCCAGCGCCACGAGCCAGGCGAACACGCTGATCAAGCAGATCTACCAGCTCAACGCCCAGGCGCGGCAGGACACCATCTCGGGCAGCACCGATTCCGCGACCTTCGACCAGCGCGACCAGGCGGTCGCCAGCCTGGCCGCGATCGTCGGCATCCGCACCCAGACCCAGCCCGACGGCAGCATCAACGTGACGACCGACGACGGCACCAGCCTCGTCGGCACGACCTACGGCCAGCTCTCCTATTCCGGCGGCAGCGCGGCCGGCGGCACCTATCCGCCGATCATGCTCACCAATATCGATCCCAGCACGGGCAAGACGGTCGGCAACGCCCAGGCGCTCGACTCCCATATCGGCTCGGGCCAGATCCGCGGCCTGCTCGACATGCGCGACAAGGACCTGGCCGACGCGTCGGAACAACTCGGCGAGCTCGCGCGCTCGACGGCCGCCGCCTACAACGCGCAGCACAACGCCAACACCGCCTTCCCGCCGCCTACAACGCTCAGCGGCCGCGATACCGGCCTGCTGTCGAGCGACGCGCTGAACTTCACCGGCAAGACGACGATCGCGGTCACGGATTCGAGCGGCAACCTGGTCTCGCGCGTCGATGTCGATTTCGACGCGGGCACGATGTCGGTCGATGGCAGCGCGCCGACAAGCTTCGGCGCAACAGTCGGCGGCTTCACCTCCGCGCTCAACAGCGCGCTGGGCAGCAACGGCACGGCGAGCTTCACCGACGGCGAGCTTTCGATCTCGGCCAGCGGCGGCAACGGCGTCGCGATCAAGGACGACGCGACCGCGCCCGCGAGCCGCGGCGGCTCGGGCTTCTCGCAATTCTTCGGCCTCAACGACCTGTTCCGCACCGCCACGCCTTCGATCCTTTCGACGGGGCTTTCGGCGGGCGACGCGGGCGGGTTTGCCGCGGGCGGCGAGATCGACCTGGCGCTCAAGGGCCCCGACGGCGCCATCGTCAAGCAGGCGAAAGTTCCCATCACATCGAGCATGACCATCGGCGACGTCATCAGCGCGCTCAACACGCAGATGGGCGGCACGGTCTCCTTCGCGCTCAACGCCGACGGCTCGCTCAGCGAGACGCCGGCCAATCCGGCGAACGATCTGACCGTCACCTCGGATTCCACGACGCGCGGCGGCACGGGCATGAGCTTCAGCGCGTTGTTCGGGCTCGGCGACCAGCAGGCGGCCAATTTCGCCACCGGCTTCGCGGTCAACCCCTCGATCGCGAATTCGCCGCAGACGCTCGCCTTCGCGCAGTTGAACATCGATTCCACGACGGTTGCGGGCGACAGCGTCGTCGGCCACGGCGATTCCAGCGGCGCGCTGGCGCTGCAGAACGTCGGCAACAACGCGCAGAACTTCATGGCCGCGGGCGGCTTCAGCGCGCGCAGCGGCACGCTCGGCGACTATGCCGCGTCGATCTACCAGGACATCGCGCTCGCCAGCCAGACCGCGACCTCGAACCAGACCGCGCAGGACGACCGCCTGCAGGAGGCGCAGTCGCGCCAAAGCTCCGTCTCCGGCGTGAGCCTGGACGAAGAGCTGACCAACATGCAGACCTATCAGCAGGCCTACAGCGCCAGCGCGCGCGTGCTGACGGTCGTGCAGCAGCTCTACACCACGCTGCTGCAGATCCAGTAGGAGCACCGCCATGTCCATCGACCGCGTCGCCACCAATTCCCAGTCCCAGTACATGCTCGCGCAGATCGCGCAGGCCGAGCAGGCGATGACCAAGTCGCAGGAGCAGGTCGCGAGCGGCAAGGTATCGTCGGACTATGCCGGCATCGGCGCCAAGACCTCGGCGCTCGAAGCCGCGCGCGCCAGCGCCGCGCGCGCCGGCGCCTATCAGGCCAACACCTCGGCCGCGAGCAACCAGGTCGACCTGCAGGACACCGAGCTCACCCAGCTCTCCAGCGTCGCCCAGCAGCTTCAGCAGGCGCTCACGACCGCGGTCGGCAACAACGACGCCACCGGCTTGATGCAGCAGGTGCAGAGCATCTTCGACCAGGCCTCGCAGATCCTCAATTCCAAGGACGCGAACGGCAACTATCTCTTCGGCGGCGACAAGGACAACACGCCGCCGTTCAACGTCACCTCGCTGTCGCAGCTGGCGGGCCTCTCGAACGTGTCCGATGCGTTCTCCAACGGCACGCAGAAGAAGTCGGTGATGGTCGCGGACGGCCAGTCGGTGCAGATCGGCGTGCTCGCCTCCGACATCGGCACGCAGCTGATGCAGACACTGAAGGATGTCGCGACGTTCAACGCGGGATCGAGCGGCAACCTCTCCGCCACGCTGACCGGTGCGCAGTCCAACTTCCTGACGAGCGAGATCCCCGTCGCCCAGCAGGCCGCGACCGGGCTCAACACCGCGACCGCGGCGAACGGCTACGTCTCCAACCAGCTCAGCGACGCTTCCGACCAGCAGCAGGCGCTGTCGACGCTCTATCAGGGCTTCGTCTCCAACATCGAGGACGTCGACATGGGCACGGCGGTGACGCAGCTCAACGAGAACCAGACCGCGCTCCAGGCCGCGCTCCAGGTGACCGCTCAGCTGGGCCAGATCTCGCTGCTCAACTACCTGCCGACGACGGGCGGGTAACAAAAAAGGTCGTCATCGCCCGCTTTATGCGGGCGACCCACGGCAACAAACGCGCCCGTATCCGTGGGTCGCCCGGACGTGAAGCTTGTCCTCCGGTCGCGCTTCGCGCGATCCGGGGGGCCGGGCGATGACGGGTGGAGGTCGAGAGTTGCAGCTCTCGGCGCCAGGGACTATAGCCACCGCCGATGACCAGCCCTCGTCCGCGCATCGTCGCCGCCATGTCGGGCGGCGTCGATTCCTCCGTCACCGCCGCGATCCTGAAGCGCGCGGGCTACGACGTCGTGGGCGTGACGCTGCGGCTCTATTCGGCGCAAAGCCCGAAGCGCAAGGGCGCCTGCTGCGCGGGGCAGGACATCCACGACGCCAAGCGCGTCGCCGACGCGCTCGACATCGCACACTACGTCCTCGACTACGAAGAACGCTTCCGAGAGCGGGTGATGGAGGATTTCGCGCAGAGCTATGCGCGCGGCGAGACGCCGATCCCCTGCGTGCGCTGCAACGAGCGCGTCAAGTTCGCCGACCTGATGCAGACCGCGCGCGACCTGGGCGCCGAAGCGCTCGCCACCGGACACTACGTGCGCCGCATCGGCGACGAATTGCACCGCGCCGTCGACGAAGCCCGCGACCAGAGCTATTTCCTTTTCACCACGACAAGCGAACAGCTTTCCTTCCTGAACTTCCCGCTGGGCGGAATGGAGAAGCGCTGTGTACGCGCGCTCGCCGCCGAGCTCGGCCTTGGCACCGCCGACAAGCCCGACAGCCAGGACATCTGCTTCGTGCCGGACGGGAAATATTCGAGCATCGTCGAGCGTCTCGAGCCCGGCGCCGCCAGGCCCGGCGAGATCGTGGACCATCAGGGCCGCGTGCTGGGCCAGCACCCCGGCGTGATCCATTTCACCGTCGGCCAGCGCAAAGGGCTGGGCCTTGCCGGAAACGGCGAGCCGCTGTTCGTGCTCGCGCTCGACGCGGCGCGCGCGCGCGTCGTCGTCGGCCCGCGCGACAGGCTTTCGGCACGCACGGTCATGCTGCGCGACGTGAACTGGCTGGGCGGAGACGAAGAGACGATCGACTGCGCGGTGAAGGTGCGCTCGATGCGCCCGTCGGTTCCTGCGCGCGTGACGCGCGGAGCGGATCGCACGGCGCGGGTCGAGCTGCTCTCGCCCGAAGAAGCCATCGCGCCGGGCCAGGCTTGCGTCTTCTACGCCGGCAGCCGCGTCCTCGGCGGCGGCTGGATCGCCAAGGCGGAACAGGTGCAGGTGGCCGCATGAGCCTCGAACTCGATCCCAGGACGACGGCGTTGCTGGTCATGGACTACCAGACCGCCATCGTCGAGAATTTCTGCGAGGACAAGGACGCGCTGCTCGAACGCATGGCCGGCCTCATCGCCGCCGCGCGCAGGTCCGGGACGATGGTTCTCTACGTCGTGGTCGGTTTCCGCGCCGGATACCCGGAAGTCAGCCCGCGCAACATGATCTTCTCCACAGTCAAGCGGACCGGGATGTTCGGACCCAGCGCGGCCGGGACCGAGGTTCACAAAGCCGTAGCGCCGGTCGAGGGCGAGGTCGTGGTCACGAAGCATCGCGTCGGCGCCTTCCTCGGCACCGATCTCGAGATGGTGCTGCGCGCGAACGGCATCGAGACGATGATCCTGGCCGGTATCGCGACCAGCGGCGTGGTGCTGTCGACCCTGCGCCATGCGGCCGACGCCGATTTCCGCGTCGTGGCGGCGGCGGATTGCTGCTCGGACCGCGACGGCGAAGTCCATCGCGTGCTTCTCGAGAAGGTTTTCCCGCGCCAGGCCCAGGTGGCAAGCGCCGCCGACATCGCCCGGGCGCTCGCTGCTTGACAGGGGTCCGACCCGCCCCTTACATCCCGCGCCTTGCTGGGGCTTCGGCAGCGTAGCTCAGTGGTAGAGCAGGGGAATCATAATCCCTTGGTCGGGGGTTCAAATCCCTCCGCTGCTACCAGCCCTGACGATATGAGGCGGTGATGAGCGCCGAATCCAAGATACCGCCCACCATCGACGACGTCCGCGCCGCCGCCGCCCGCATCGCGGGCGTGGTCGAACGCACGCCGACGCGCCATTCCACGACGCTGTCGGAGATCGCGGGCTGCGACATCTGGCTGAAGTTCGAGAACCTGCAGTTCACCTCGTCCTTCAAGGAGCGCGGCGCGCTGAACAAGCTGCTCTCGCTCAACGCCGAACAGCGCAAGCGCGGCATCGCCGCGATGTCGGCCGGCAACCATGCGCAGGGCGTCGCCTATCATGCGGGGCGCCTGGGCATCCCCACCACCATCGTGATGCCGGAGTTCACGCCGTTCATCAAAGTGAAGCACACCAAGGGCTTCGGCGCGCATGTCATCCTCGAAGGCGCGACGCTCAGCGAGAGCTTCACCCGCGCCAACCAGATCGCGCAGAGCGAGGGGCTGACCTTCGTCCACCCTTACGACGATCCGGCGGTGATGGCGGGCACCGGCACCATCGCGCTCGAGATGCTGGCCGACGCGCCGGACCTGGACACGCTTGTGGTTCCCATCGGCGGCGGCGGGCTGATCGGCGGCATCGCCATCGCCGCCAAGGCGCTCAAGCCGTCGATCGACATCTTCGGCGTGCAGACGCTCGCCTATCCTTCCATGTACGACGTCGTGAAGGGCGCCGATCTGCCCTGCTCCGGCCAGTCGATGGCCGAGGGCATCGCGGTCAAGGCGCCGGGCGAGATCACGCGCAAGGTCGTGGCCGAGCTCGTGCGCGACATCTTCCTGGTGCGCGAGGACGAGATCGAGCATTCGATCGCGAGCCTGCTCGAGATCGAGAAGACCGTGGTCGAGGGCGCGGGCGCGGCCGGCTTCGCCGCCGTCACCGGCAACCCGGACGTCTTCAAGGGCCGCAAGGTCGGCGTGGTGCTGTCGGGCGGCAATATCGACATGCGGCTTCTGTCGAACGTGATCCTGCGCGAGATGACGCGCGAGGGGCGCATGTTCTTCGTCTCCATCGAGATCGACGACAAGCCCGGCGTGCTGGCGCGCATCGCCACGCTGATCGGCGAGGCCGGCGGCAACATCCTCGACGTCAACCACAACCGCATGATCATGGAATCGTCGGCCAAATCGGCGATGCTCGGCCTCCTCATCGAAGCCCGCGACAACGACCACGCCCGCGAAATCCGCGCGCATCTGGAAGGCGCGGGGTTCGAGATCAGGGATGAGGAGAAGAGGTAGCGTCCATTTTTAGTTCAACTTTTGATTGCGAACATTCTTGAAATATGGGACAAGAACCTATTATACTATAGGTAGAACGCCCATGCCCGATCTGAAACTCATTTCCAGCAAAACCCGGCGGTGCGGGGAACGCTGTTTACACATTCCGGTGCGCGGACGGTCACCCTGTTACAGTAGTCCGGCAACTACTACGAAGCCGTCGAGTTGGCCCGAGATAAGTGTGACACAGGCGCCCCAATCAGCGACGACGGTGGCGTTTTCGAAGGTGGCGGCGGCTACCTGCTGCAACCGGCTTCTGCAAGATCAGCCAGAAACGCCGTCATGACGGCTGATCGCGCGACGACTGTTCGCATCGTCGAAACAGCCGAATCGATCGGAGATTCCAATGGACAAACTTGTCTATCAGGGCGGTGCCGTTCTCACCAAGGCACAAGTTCAACCGATATTTTGGGGATCGTCGTGGACCGATAGCGCAAATAGCCAAGCGGCTAACGCGCTGGTAAGCGATTTGACGGTGTTGTTCGCCGGTCCGTATATGTTGGGGCTACAACAATACAGCGGCATCGGTCCGGCGACGATATTGCCTCCCGTATATGATCCATGGACCGATCCCCCCGCATCCATGAGCGTCGCGGAGCTCGGGACCTATATTGAGACGTTGTTAACGGCGGGGAGAGTCGCAGATATCGACGACAACAACCAAATCTTATATTTCGTCATTACCAACGGTTCGGCGCTCTCAGATGTCGCCGACGCCTTAGGCATTCATAAATTGGCCACTACACGTCAGGGTCGACGGTTCCACTTTGCGTGGACGTCCTACGCGTGGAGCTTAACTGCGAGCCATGAGATCGTTGAGGCCTGCACCGATGCGGACGGGGATGGCTGGTTTCAGGGTATGATTGAAGCTGTCGATATTTGCCAAAAGACTCCCGGATATTACGGCGATTGCGAAGGCGTTATGGCCGGGTTGTATTGGTCGAACAAGGATTCCGACTGTATTCGCCCTCGCCGTGTTGCAAAGATTGACGCGCACACCGCCCCCGCCGACGGGTGCATCATCGGTCCGACGGTTGGGTCTGAAACCCGTTTCATAGTCTCATCCATAGACATGGTCCCGGGATGGATCGACGCCTCCAATCTCGCGCCATTGGGGCCACTTCAATATGCGTGGAAATTCAATACGCAAAATGCGTTCGCATCGTCGGCAACCGATGGGCCGGAATTGGTCCTGAATTGGATCAAAGGCGCTCCTACTGGAGTTTTGGCCAGCGTGACAATCACTAGCCAGGCAACCGGTGCAAAGATATCCGGTTCATATACGGGGTCGATCAACGGTCAGATTCAGGCCGATATGCGACTGGGAATTTGTCGCTTTAGAAAGACGCTCGACGGCATTAACCGGAGACCGCCCTTTCTTATTGATAGGTTCGGGCCTGACCCCGCGCCGATTCTGACGGCGCGAGAAGTCGAGGAATTGAAAGCTTATGCTATGTCTCTATCGTCCCAAGCCGAGCATCTCAGCAAGACCTTTGAATTGCTCCAAGAGGTTGATCTGGAAGAATGAGTGCGCCTGCCGCAGAATTGACAGTTCATCATGTGAATCGCGAAGTGAGCTGAAAATATCGTTTGATATCGCGTAGGGAATCCTGATCGCTAGTGAACAAAACGCGGCAAATTGTTCACCAGGCCGTTTGACTGCCCCTACCCCGCCTCCTTCCTGCACGCGGCGGTGAGCTCGTCGATGTCGTAGCCCTTGCACTTCGGCACCAGCGCCAGCGCGTCGGCGCCGCGGCCTTCGAGGCGCAGGAGCTGGATGCGCTTGGGCAGCAGCACCGGCGAATCCTCGAAGCGGATGACGGCGCGGTCCATGAGCGCCTGCGCGTCGCGCCAGTCGTTGCGCTCGATGTAGACGTCGAGCAGGCGCGAGTAGATCTCCCAGGACGGCTCGGGCCCGTTCGCGGCGCGCACCAGCGCCGCTTCCGACTGCTTCGGCTTGTGCCAGCCGTCGTAGAATTCCGCCGCGACGTATTCGGTATAGGCGTGGCCGCCGGTCGGCACGGCGATCGCGCGTCCGACCTGCGCCTGCGCGCCGGCCTGCGTGCCCTGGCTCGCGTCGGCGATCCAGGCGGCGGCGTTCTCGGCGTCGGTGTAGTGGCCGAGAAGGGCCGTGAGCTTCGGCTTCAAAGGCGACTTGCTGTCGGGCGCCCAGGGCAGCGGCGTCGGCGAGACCGGCGCCGCGTCGCGATAGGCGCCGTAGAGATAGGCGCTGAGCAGATCCTCGCGCTCCTTCGCCGGATGATGCGTCGTCGCGTCGTCGGCCATGCTGTCGACCGCGGTATCGAAGGCGAAGATCGCGAGGTCCGCCGCCTGGTCGGTCGAGATCTGGCCGCTGGCGAGCGCCGTGACCTTGTCGAGGCTGAACTTGTCCAGCAGGCTGCCGGAGCCGCCGCCATCCTTCTTCGTCGCGTCGCGTGCGCCCTGCGCGGCAGCGGCCGCTTCGGCTTCCTGCGCCGCGAGCTTGTCCATCACCGCGAGCGGCGCCTCGGGATCGTAGCCCGCCTTGACCATGAGATCGAAGCCGAGCGCGTCGGCGGCGTCCTCGTCGCCCTTCGCCATCTGCGGCATGAGCACATTGGCGCTGAGCCTGGCCATGTGCTGCGCCACGTCCTGGGCGCGGGCGATGTCGGCATTGGTCTGGTCGCCGAACTGCGACTGCGCGAAGGCGTCGATCGCGCTTCCGTTCACCACCGCATAGAACTGCGCCTTCTTGTACCAGTCGCGCGGCTGGTGGCGGTAGATCGCATGCGCGAGCTCGTGGCCCATCACGAAGGCGAGCTCGTCCTCGGTCTCGAGCAGCTCGAGCAGGCCGACGCTGATGATCAGCGTGCCGTCGGGCGTGCATTCGCCGGTGAATTCGGGCGTGGCGAGGATGTGCACCTCGGGCCGGAACGAGGGCGGCAGGCTCACGCCCTTGAGCAGGCGCATCATCACGCCCTGCGCATAGGCGTGCAGCTCGGGCGACGGCACGAAGCCCTGGCCGCGCGTGCGCATGATCGAGATCGCGAGCGGACGGTTCTTGACCAGGTCGCTGTAGTCGGCGGCCGGCTTGAGCGCGTCGATGGCGCGGCCGTGGCTGGGATAGCCGTTGCTGTCGAACAGCCCGGCATCGGCGGTCGCGGTCGAGAGCAGAAGCGCGGCGCAGAGCGCCGGAAGAGCGGACGTCCTGCGCATCACTTTCCTCCCGTCTTCGGGCAGCTTTCGCCCAGGCCCCGCGTCGCGCCGACCTTCATCGTGTTCGATCCCATCGCGAGATTGCGGCACACCGCGGGCAGCTTGCCTGCGAAGCGGTATTTGACCATGTAGGGCGGCACCCAATAGCCCTTACCGCCGACATTGACCTGCAGCATCATGTTGGGCGCGCGGCCGGTGATGGGAGTGCAGCCCGGGAACTTGCCCGCGTCCATCGTCTGCACGCGCTTGCCGCCCGCGGCGTCGTAGAGATCGACCTGCGGCGTGCGCGCCGAGATCACGAGATCGCCCGCGGCCGTGCAAGCGTCTTGCGAGGCAAGGGCGGGCGAGGCAGGGGCGGCCGCGGCATGGGCGGGCGCGGCCAGACATACGCCCAGAAACAGGAAGGCCGTCGCTCGTCTCATCGGATGTCCCTCAAGCTTGCGGGTCCGCGCCCGCGACGTGGTGAAGATAGCCCCAGAACGAGCCCGGCGCACCCACCAGAAGCAGCGCCGCGAGCTCGGCGGAGACGAAAACCACCTCGACCCAGTTGGCGACGGAGAGCCCCGCCGCCCGGGTCAGGATCAGGCCGATGCCCAGCGCCAGGCCGAAGGCCACGTAGTGCCAGAGCTTCTCGACCGCCTTTTCGAGGAAATATTCGAAGGTCGCGCTGCGCTCCCGGTGCTCGCGCCTGCGCCTGAGCGCGCGCCAATGGAACCAGGACAGGATCAGGATCACCGGGATGACGGCGATGACCTGCACCAGGTTCCCGTCCTGGACCTGGCCCCCGATCGAGATCGCGTCCTGCTCCGGATGGCCGTGGAAGGTGATGAGATTGTCCAGCGCCATCGCATGGGTGAAGACGCCGGGCAGCAGGTTGTTGACCGGCGTGAACGTCTTGTCCTGCGCGCCCTCGAGATCGGCGCCATAGAAGACGACGCGGCCCTCGATCAGGCCGGGGATGTCGGGATCGTCGCCTGCCGTCAGGCTCACGACGGGGATTTCGGCGTTGTAGGGACAGGGGCTCTTCACCGCGCTGGTGTCGAAGAAGGCGAGATAGATGCGCCGTATCGCGCTCATCTCGGGCGCGCAGGACTTGCCCTCGCTCGTCATCCATTTGAGGTTCGACGGTGCGGTCTTGGTGCCCCACACCAGCTCCATCATGTCGTTGATCTTCGCCGGCGGCGCTTTGGGAAAGAGATCGCCATAGACCTTGAGCGCGAGCGACGCACAGTTGCCGTCGCCGTCCGGCTTCACGTTGAAGCACGCCCCCGTCGCATTGTACTGGCGCGCGACGCCGGCATTGATCGCCACGTCGGGATCGAGAATGGGCACGCCCGTCTTCTCGATCTCCGGCGTGATCGCATTCTCGCCATAGGGGAGCCTCTTGCCGCCTTCGAAATAGATCGGCACATGGGCTTTTTGATAGCGGTGGATGACGTCGATCAGCTCCGGCAACGTGTCGTCGCGGCGGGGATCGACGAAGAGGATGTCCACGACGACGGCTTTGGGATTGTAGGAGAGGATCGCGCCGAGCGCGGTCGCGTGGTTGCCATAGGTCCAGGGCCATGGCGTATGCGTGTCATGCAGCGTGCCTTCGTCGATCATCGCGACGGAGACCTTGTCGCGCCCCTCGGTGCCGTAGAAATGGGGGCCCATGATCAAGAGATCGGCGATGTCCTGCGAGTAGCGCTGCACCAGGTCGCTGAAGCCGAACGGGTTCATCCAGATCTGGAAGCTCGCGAACGCGGTCAGCGTCAGCACCAGGAACCAGTACGGCACGCGGCGGCTGAGCGCCTCCATATGCCCGCGGTCGGGACGGCGCGCGCGCTGATAGACGGCGACGACGACAGGCGGCCGCTTCCTGGGCGCGTCCTGCGGCGGCGGCTCCTGGGCCTGCATTTCTTCGTCCACGCGATCCCCCAACGAAGACGCCGCGCAGGATAAGGCGCGGCAGCGCGAATTCAACCCGGCCCGTCGGCCTTGGCGACGCGCGCGAGCAGCGTATCGGCAAAGCGGCGGTTGAGATCTGCGAGCGCCCGGCGATCGGCCTCGCTCCAACCGGCGAGCGCCCCGGCCAGCAATCGGCGGCGCGCGAGCGCGATCTTGCGCGCGACCTGGTGGCCCGAAGCGGTCAGTTCCGCCGCGGTCATCCGGCGGTCCGGCGCGCCGGCGCGGCGCCTTATGAGCTTCATGCTCGCAAGCTTGGCGAGCTGGCGGCTGACGGTCGTGTGGTCGCGCCCCACCAGGGCCGCGAGCGGCGCCACCGCCAGCGATCCGCGCGCACCCAGCGCCACCAGCAGCGGAAACAGCGCGCGATCCAGGCGCACGCCCGCCTCGCGCAGCAGCGCATCGTCGCGCTGCGGGCTGTTCAGCACGCTCAGGAGATCGATCAGCGAGGAGCCGAGCTTGTCGATATTGTGTGTATTTTGCACCTTTACACCGTCCATCTGCTGCCGCATATTATGTGCATGATACACACATCGACCGTCCTGGTCATCACCGGCAGCGTGCGCGCGCGGCGGATCGGCCTCGAGATCGCGAAATGGGTGGCCGAGATCGGCCGCGGCGCCATCGCGCGGCGGATCGAGGTGGTCGACCTCAAGGACTGGCCCCTGCCGATGGACGACGAGCCCGGGGTCCCGGCGGCGCACGGCTATGCCTTCGCGCATACGAGCGCCTGGAGCGCCAAGATCTCGCAGGCGGACGCCTTCGTCTTCGTCACGCCCCAGTACAATTGGGGCTATCCCGCGCCGCTCAAGAACGCGCTCGACCATCTCTACAAGGAATGGTCGGGCAAGCCCGCGATGATCGTCAGCTACGGCTCGCGCGGCGGCGGAAAATGCGCGCGTCAGCTGCGGCAGGTCCTCAAAGGCCTGCACATGAAGCCCGTCGCGACGATGCCCGGCTTCAGGCTGAGCAAGGAAAGCATCAAGGCGAATTCCGGCGTCATCGACCCCGAACGCGCGCTCGCGAAGCATCGCAAGGAACTAAGGCGCGGTTTCGCCGCGCTGGATGCGGCGTTGCGCGGCGGCCGTTTCACGGCCTGGCTCCGATGGCCCTGGTGAACTCAGCGCGAGAACTTCTCCGATAGGATGATCGAAGATACCGTGCGCGCCACGCCCGGCGCGCGGCCGATGCGGTCGAGCAGCGCGTCGATGCGCGCGGGCGTCTCGGTCTCGATCATGGCGACGAGGTCGTAGCTGCCCGACAACGCGGCCAGCGAGCGCACCTCGGGCATCTTCTTGAGCTCGACCGCGACGCGGTCGGCCTGCTTGGGATCGGTCGAGATCATCACCACGGCGCGCAGCCGGCTCGCGCCCTCATCCGCGAGGCGGACCGTGTAGCCCTTGATGACCCCGTCGCGTTCCAGCCGCGCGATGCGCTCCTGCACGGTGGAGCGCGCCAGCCCGAGCTTTCGGGCAAGAGAAGCGGTCGGCTCGCGCGCATTGGCGCGCAGGAGGGCGACGAGCTTGGCGTCCGTGTCGCGCATCTCATCCTCCCCCGTCCTTACGGGGGAGGGGCTGAGCGCAGCGAAGCGGAGGGGGAAGTCCCCCTCCGGCGCTTCGCGCCACCTCCCCCGTAAGGACGGGGGAGGATAGCCACCGCGTCGGCATTTTGACGGTTCTCCCGGCGAATCGCCGGATCATAGACGGTTTTCCGGCGTTTCGCCGTCTCTCAATCGGCACCGGCCAAGCCCATGCTCCGCCTCGATTTTTGGAAAGCGCACCCATGAAGAAAGTCATGCTCGTCGGCGGCGGCAAGATCGGCATCGCCATCACCGAATTCCTGTCCACCAGCGGCGACTACAAGCTCACCGTCGCGGACCGCGATGCGGCGAGCCTCCAGCGCATGCCGCGCAACAACAATGTCGAACTGCGCAAGGTCGACATCGTCTCGCCCGAGTTCGTCCACGAGGTCGAGGGCCACGACATCGTGCTGTCCGCCACGCCGTTCAACCTGACGGCCACGGTCGCCGAGGCCTGCAAGCGCGCGAACGCGCACTATCTCGACCTCACCGAGGACGTCGAATCCACGCGCACCATCAAGCGGCTTTCCGACGGCGCCAAGACCGCGTTCATCCCGCAATGCGGACTGGCGCCGGGCTTCATCTCCATCGTCGCCTACGACCTCGCCAAGAAGTTCGACAAGCTGCGCGACGTGCAGATGCGCGTCGGCGCGCTTCCCGTGTTCCCGCACAACGCGCTCAAATACAATCTCACCTGGTCGACGGACGGGCTGATCAACGAGTACTGCAACCCGTGCGAATCCATCCGCGACGGCGTCTTGACCGAGGTGCCCGCGCTCGAGGAGCTCGAGCAGTTCACGCTCGACGGCGTCGAGTACGAGGCGTTCAACACCTCGGGCGGGCTCGGCACGCTCTGCGACACGCTGAACGGCAAGGTCGACAATCTGAACTACAAGACCGCGCGCTATCCCGGCCATCGCGACATCGTCAAGCTCCTGGTGCGCGACCTGCATCTCGGCACGCGCCGCGACATCTTCAAGGACGTGCTCGAGACCGCGATCCCGATCACCTATCAGGACGTCGTCCTGGTGTTCGTCACCGTGAACGGCTGGCGCGACGGCATGCTGACGCAGGAGAGCTATGCCAAGAAGATCTACAGCCAGACCGTCGGCGACCGGCTGATGAGCGCGATCCAGATCACGACCGCTGCCGGCATCTGCGCGATGTGCGACATGCTCGTCGAGGGCAAGCTGCCGCAGAAGGGCTTCGTGCGCCAGGAGGACGCCGCGCTCGGCGACTTCCTCAACAACCGGTTTGGCAGGTACTACGCCAAGGGACACTGAGCCCTATCCTCCCCTGCGAAGCGGGGGAGGTGGATGCGCCGCGGCAGCGGCGCAGACGGAGGGGGGCCCCCCCCCCCCCCCAGGCCCGGGC
>Ga0265318_10000047_pt1 | contig 123944 bp, 116 predicted proteins | sample 4821metaG_FD_192431 | JGI IMG/M metagenome (GOLD analysis project Ga0265318, IMG submission 192431) | Rhizosphere microbial communities from Carex aquatilis grown in University of Washington, Seatle, WA, United States - 4-8-21 metaG | ecosystem: Host-associated > Plants > Roots > Rhizosphere...
CGGAGCTGGCCAGCGCCGGGAAATCCGCCGACTGGAAACTGGCCCTCGCCGCCGCCCTGAAGGAGCGGACCACGGTGACCAACCGCTGGCTGGCCACGAACCTACACATGGGCAACCTCCACGAAGTCAGCCGCAAGGTCAGTGCCTGGGCCCGCCAACCTGACGCCAAACTCCTCAAAAAACTCATATGAACCCCAAGCCCCAAGGCCTGACCCTGTCCGCCGGCCTCTATCGAGGAACATCGCTTTATGCTGCTCTCGGAATTATTGCCAGCCAAGAGCTAGATGTTGATAGAATCGCGGCGCATCAATTAGAGGGAGGCGGCGTTGCACGTGGCGTGTTTATTGCAAGCCAGCGAGGGACGGCACAATATTACGCGGACCTTTGGTATAATCCTGACCTATCGGGTGGTCCGGGAGTGGTGACAATCTCCGTTCCCAAAGCGGATTTCATAAGTTTTGTTGTGCGTCACGGTATTCTCGTGGAACAGGCGGTTCCCACTCCACCAACGCCAGGGCAAACTGAAACGCTTTTGCCTTTTGAAACCATTCCTGAATTTGACTCTATCGCTACTTACTACCCATGACAACGCAGCCCGTGAAGATTTTCTTGATACCACTGGATAGAATTCGACTTAACGATAGCTTTCCGGATCGGGATGACTCGTATATTTACGATCATCTCAGCTACTATTGTTCTCTGTGCAATCGCATCTCCACGATAGTTGTTCGAGTCATTGGTGGGTCCGTTGTCTCAGTGAGAAATCATAAGCACGTCAAAATTGCAGCCGAGCTTGGATTTAAAAAAGTGAAGGTGATCCTTGAGAGCGGCACTGAAGAAGAGCTTTTGAATGCTTGTGATCAGTTAGTGGAGGTGACAACCGAACCAGAGATCCAGCGCTTCTATCTGAAGTGGCATGTGTTGGTCTTTGAAAAGGGACTAACCCAAGTGCAGCAAGGGTTATTCAAGAAAATTGTTGAGAGATGTTTCGTGGACGAATTCGTCGCGCGGCATCCGGGTGAGGCAGGCAATGTTCACCCGCCGAAACTGGTTTTTTCTAGTAAGGATACTCGGGTTGAATTTCAAGGGATGGTGCCAATGTTTGATCATCCGTGGGGTGCAATGCTGCGAGGAAGCATTGAGGAATTTAATAGAAACGAAGTCTCCGTTCTATCGATGAATGGTTTGCGGTGGCGCTTTGAATAGCCCCAGCCAGTAGCGGGTGGCGAACCAAGCCAGCGCTACAAAAAAGTTGATTCCAGGGCGCTGAAAAAACGGTCTGGTTTTGAGTCTTTCAATTGCCCGCACGCGAACGTCAGTTCAGATGTTGGGCAAAAGTTCGCTCTCCCACTTAGATTGGATGTAAGGGCCAATCTGAAGTAAGCGTCGCTCCCGGTGCCGCCTGTGAGCCAATCTGAAGACGTCATGTCTTGACTCTTGACAAAGCGAAGCGATCAAAAGGGGGGTTGCAAATGTTATAATCGGCGTTGAGACGTCGGCGACGACAGCGGCATCAAGCCGCTCTGTGCAGCCCGGTATCGTGGCTGTTTCTCAGGCTCTGCCTTTGGCTAAAAATCGATTCGCCCTCACTCATCCCAGGTCAGCAGCAGCAGCGACACGCCTTGACGGGGCAGGGTGAAGCTGAGGGCGGCTTTTCCGTCGGCGATCGCCACCGGCGCAGGCGCATCGGTGAGTGCGGTCAGCGCACTGGCTTTTTCCAATTGGGCGTATTGCTTTTCATTGGGCGCCACGGGGGAGCCCAGCCGCAGCCACTCGGCGTACGAATTGCTGTGCTGTTGATCGATGCGGTAGTGCGTGAGCTTGGCGTTTTTCAATCCGGCGGGCAGACCGGCCACGGTGAGCTGCACCGCAGCATCGGGACCGGCGACATCATCGTCGTGATAATGCCAGACCATCACGGCGATCTGACCGGGAGCACGGCTGGCGAGCGCGGCTACGTCGGGAGAACCGCGCACGCCCTCGTGGATGATCGAGGCCAGCGGCACTTCGGCCGAGCTGAGGGCAGCGAGGCGCTCAGGGCCCATTTTGGCGTACATCCGAAAAACATTCATCACCGGCAGCGCGAGTCCGTTGCTGGCGATCTGGCGGAAACCGGCGAAGTAAGGCTGGTCCTCGAACGTGAAGGCCCAGGTGACGGCGCCTTCGAGATTGATGCCGTGCGCGTCGGCGAGATCGTGTTTCCGCGCGAAAACGGCCGCCGTGTAGCTGGAATACATCGTGCCGTTGCGATAGGCCATCTGCGGCCCCTGGCAGGCGGCGCAGCCTTCGGGATCTGATTCGCCGATGATGACAGGTTTGCCCCTGAGTTCGGGATATGAGGCAAAGGTGGCAAAGGCGGTCTCGATGGTTTTCAACTGATTGCTGATGCCCATGCGGACATGGCCGTCCACCACGGTGGGCGAGCCTTTCGCGTGAAAGGCGACGAAATCGAGCGGCGTGCCTTTTTCGCCGGTCGCGTAGTTGGTGCCGTGCAGGCAATGGTCGAGAAAATCCTGCATGAACTGGCCGCCGGAACCGGCGGTGTGCGGACCGCCGACCCGGGCGGTCGGGAGGGCGCGGCGGATTCCGGCGATGGCGTAGTCGTGGAGTTTGCGAAAATCCTCCGCACTGCCGCCCCAGTAGCCTTTGGGCTGGTTGTTGGCTTCGTTCCAGACTTCCCACCACCAGGTGTTCACCTCGTCCGCCCCGTATTTTTCCACGCTGTGCCTGGCCCACTGGTAGGCAAGTTCACCCCACCTGACATAATCCTTCGGCGGCTTCGTCCAGCCGGTGTAGATTTTGTCGTAGGGCAAACCCGGACGCCACTCATGCCGGTAGGGCTGCGGCTGCGACGACATCGCCTCGGGCATAAAACCAATCTCGACTAACGGACGCACGCCGCGCTGGAGATAGCTGTCAAAGATGCGGTCAATCCCGCGCCAGTCATAGACCGGATTGCCCCGGGCATCCTCGGTGTAGGCATTGGTCGAACCCCATTTGAAGGCGGGCGTGCCGTCGCCGCTGGAAAGCAGGTTGTGCGCACGAAAATAGATCTGCCTCGGCGCGAGTTCGCCGAGCTGGCCGAGCAGTTTCTGGCCGTCCTTCATCGTCGCATAGTTGGGTTCGTCCGCGCCGAAGTAGCGCCAGAACGTGCGGAGCGGGCCGGTGGGATGCGCGGCATCGACGGTGATCGTGACGGGGAAAGCGGCCGGCGTGTCGGCCGCAATGCCGGCGAGTGCGGCGCAAAAAATGGTGGCACTGGGGAGGAGATATTTCATGGATCGGAATTGCGGAAAAGCATGGGTCAATTCACCGGCGTGGCCAGACGTTCTCCGAGATAGATGCGATAATTTTTGATGCGCCCGCCGGCGTCGGCCGCACCCTGCCGCGGGGTGTAGCGAAAACCCGCGATGGCGATGTCGGCGCCGAGATCGATGACCAGCCGGTGCGGGTGCGGGGGGTGTGCCGCACTCCATTCGGTGTGCCAGTGGTCCGACGCCTGGCCGTTGATCGCGTTGATGGCGGAACCGTCATCCGCCATGACTTCTTCACTGTCGGCGTAGGCGATGCTCCAGGCCGATTGGTTCACGGTGTTCCCGTTGGGATCGAGAAGGGATATCTCGGCGACGGCGGCGTATTCCTTGCCGTCGAAGGCGTCGATTGATTCGAGGCAGAATTGCCGCGCCGTCATCGTTTTCGCAAAACGGATTTCCTGCGGGGCGATGCCCGGGGCAAATGCTCCCGTGTGGGCGGGGGCGACGCCGGTGAGCAGAAGCTGGCCGCGCTTGGTGCGGGGCAGCGAATCCTTTTCCGGCCGGAGCAGGTCGAGCACGGGGATCTTCACTCCGGCGATCTCAGGCTTCTCGGGTCCGCTCAAGTCGAGCACGACAATCTCGTTGGTTCCTATTTTCAGCCACGGGCCGGGCAGGTACATGGTTTGCGTCGGCCCGATGTTCCAGAAACGTCCGAGGCAGTGGCCGTTTACCCAGACAACGCCCATGCCCCATTTCGAGACATCGAGAAAAGTATCGCCCGGAGCCGCCACGCCAAACGAGCCGCGCCAGAACGCCGGCCCGGTGGCGGGTCCGGTCTGCCAGGCCAGCGCAGGCAAAGTGGCATCGGCCCCAAAGTCGATGGCCCGGATCTGCCAATCCTCGATCAGGATCGGCGCCCCATCCTTTGGCTGGAGACGGACCGGCCCCTGGAGACCTTTGCGGTCGTGGACTTCGGCGCCGAAGTTGACCCGGGCAATGGTGTAGACAAGCACCTCGAGCGTGACCGGCTTCGTTCGCGCAGGAAGGGTGACACGCGAGTGCCGCATGCGAGTGTCGATCAGGCCCGCCGGCTGACCGTCCAAATACACCCAAGCCAGATCGCGGACGAGTGCGGGCTCGAGCGTTCCGGCCGGGCCGGCCGGAAGCGTGGCGCGGTAGGAGATGAGACCGCGGCTGATGCCATACGCCTCGATCGAGCGGGGCGAAGCGTCGCGGATCGTGGCGGCGGGAAAGTTGGTGAGGACGGGCGCGGACTCGCGCAGTGTGAATGGCGGAATTTCAATCACGGGCATCGGAGCCGGCGGCTCGGGCAGCGTTTCGCCCGGAAGCAGGTAAGGTTTCATCACCGCGCGGAATTGCGCGAATTTTTCCCCGACCCAACCGGCCTCGCTGATCGGCGCGTCGTAGTCGTAGCTGCTGGTGTCGGGCTTGAAGGGCCGGTCGCACCCGCCCCACAATCCAAACGTCGTGCCGCCATGTGCCATGTAGAGGCTGAAGGAACCGTTGGACTTGAGCATGTAGTCGAGATCGCGCAACACGGCCGGAGTGTCGCCGCGATGGTGCGGTGAACCCCAGGTGTCGAACCAGCCGGGATAAAATTCCCCGCACATCAGCGGCCCTTTTTGCACCTCGGCCAAGGCCTTGAAACCGGCGGCCGGATTGGATCCGAAATTGGCGACCGTGAACAGCTCCGGCAGATAGGCGCGCACGACCTCGCCCGTGGGGTTGCAGGCAAAGAGCGGCACATCGAAGCCGGCATCCAACGTGGCCTGACGCATCAGGCGCATATAATCGCCGTCCCGTCCGAAATAACCGTATTCATTTTCCACCTGCACCATGATGATCGGGCCGCCGTGCGTGACCTGCAGCGGACCCAGCACCCGGCCGACTTCCTTCAACCAATGGCGGGCAGGCGCGACGAAGCGCGGATCACGGGTGCGCAAAAAACCGTCGCCGGATTCTTTTAGCAGCCACCAGGGCAGACCGCCCATTTCCCACTCGGCGCAGGCGTAGGGGCCGGGCCGAAGGATCACCCACAAGCCTTCCTGTTGCGCCAGCCGGCAAAATTCGGCGGCGTCCCGCTGTCCAGCCCAGTCGAACTTGCCCTGTTCCCATTCATGGTAGTTCCAAAACAGATAGGCGCAGACGGTATTGAGGCCCATGGCCTTGATCGCCTTGAGGCGGTGCACCCAATATTCGCGCGGCACACGGGCGAAATGAATCTCGCCGCAACGGATCTGCAATCGCTGCCCGTCGAGCAGAAAATCCGTCTGGCCGATCGCAAAGGAATGCGTCACTGGTGGTGTGGGCGGTGCATCAGCGGCGGCAAGGTTGGGACAGGCGGCAATCAGCAGCAGTGGATAAACAAGGAAGCGGCTCATGGGGCGAGTGTCGGACAAGATTAAATTTTATTTCCTGTGGGTCCAATACCCCAAGCTTGCTTCGGCTTGGTTTGATGTAGGAGCGGCTTTATGCCGCGATTCGGCCAACCATCGCGGCATAAAGCCGCTCCTACAGCAAGAAGTGATAATGGGCACAGGGTGTTACGGGTGGTCTTGGCCAATGCCTCGGGGCTTGCCCCGAGGATCTTTATTTCCGCGAGGGGTTTGAGCCGGAGCGTGGGCGCTGTTTTTGTCAGGGAGTAGTTGGTGCGGACATGAAGCGCCATGTCACGCCCGAATAGTGCCACGGTGCCGCGTTTTTTTGCGGCGTGACCCCGCCCTGCCAGGTGCCGGTCGCGATTTTGGTGACGCGCGGATTCGTCCAGGAGGACTGCCCGTGCTGGTAGTCGAAGGTCTCGCCATCATCGTCGTGGAGGAAAAGTTCGCCGGGCGTTTCATCGTGATGCCGGTCTTCGAGCGGGACGCTCTCGTCACGGGTTGCGGCCCACTGGTGCTCGGGCACGAGCGGGATCAGGCCGCCGTCTTTCACGAAAAACGGGCTGAGGGGAGACATTTGAAACCGCAGATTCACACCGATGACAACAGATTCGTCGTGAGCAAGAGCGGTCTGAGGTTGGCTAACTTCTGGAGAACCGGATGGTTTCCCAAGGAGCGGTAGTGCGGCGCTTGCTGCGTGGGAAATCTGCGAACGGGAAGCTTGCGTGGCTTTTTGCACGCGGAACGGTGTCGCAGATGAAGAAGAAAGAAGCCATGTGGCCGGATAAATATTTTGTGTCCACGACTGGTGCGAAATGAGGGTTTGCACTCCAAGAAGGGCACTTTCGATCCGTCGGCGACCACCGCATCTTCACTATTCCCGATGACGATGATTATGATTCCGAAGAGGCCAGCCAAGACGGCAGAGAACAATGCACGGGATGTGACCTGAATCGTATGCTCCATCTCCGCCTATCATTTTCCGCTTTTCAAAAGGACTCATACCACGCTCGCCCGCGCGTATCTCATCCGTAGCGTTGATCGAAACAGTTGGTGGCTGCCCCACCGCGGGGCATCGCGCCTGGACCTCGTCGAGCGCGGCGGCGCAGCCGTACAGCGGGTCCGCCAACAGCAGGACGCCTTTGATGCCTTAGCAAACAGTCGGGAATGGACAATGATCCGAGAAACTGTGGAAACGCTCGTCCGTGAAATGAAATCGAGCAGCCCGCCTCCTCCTATCGAGCGAGGTGACAAGTTTGTTGAGGGATGAATGTGAACCAAGAGACAAAATTGAACCAGCACGCCTCGTTAGCTCGCGGAGTTTGCTTGCCAGTAGAGGCGTCATGTTTTGACCATCGTTCCATCACACACCCGCTGCATTCCTGTAAAGGCGGGGGACGCGCTTCGTCACGGAGCAGAGGGTTTCCCAGGGGATCGTGTCGGCCCAACGGCTGAATTCGGCGACGGAGATTTCTTCCGCGCCTTGGCGGCCGACTAAGACTACGGGATCGCCGCAGCGGACTTCGTCGGAGACGCCGGTGATGTCGACGACCGTCTGATCCATGCACACGCGACCGAGGATCGGACAGCGTTTGCCCTGGATCAGCACGGAGCCGCGATTGCTGCAGGCGCGCGCGATGCCGTCGCCGTAACCGGCGGTGAGCAACGCCACCCGCGCGTTTTTCTTCAAGACGTGGGTGCGGCCGTAACTGACACCGGTGCCGGCGGGCAGATCTTTCACCAGGCCGATGCGGGTATGAAAACTGAACACGGGCTCGGTGTGGACCCGGGCGAGCATGGAATGCGGGTGCGGCAGAATGCCGAACTGCAGCAGGCCGACCCGCACGGCGTTGAATACGCTGCTGTCGGGTGTGGTTTCGAGGCCGGCGGAGTTGTCGGCGTGAATAAAAAGTTCGGCTGGATCGATGCCGGGGAGCGCGCGGAGCGTGGTGAGAAACAGTTGGCGTTGTTGCGCCGTGAAGGCGGGATCTTCGTCGGCGCTGGCGAAGTGCGTGAACACACCGGTGAGCCGCACTCCCGGGGAGGCGAGGATTTGCGCGTGGAGCGCGGCTGCTTCGCTGTGCCAGACGCCGAGCCGGCCCATGCCGGTGTCGATCTTGAGGTGGACGTCGATGGGCTTGCCGGCCGCGCGCCCCGCGGCGTCGAAGCGGCGGATTTCCTCGGGCGACGAAACAGTGGCTGCGAGCGAATAGTCGGCCAGATACTTGTCTTCGTCGGGCAACACCGGGCTGAGGAGCAGAACCGGCCAGTCGGCGCTGAGTTCGCGGATCGCGATGGCTTCGGCGATGTTGGCGACGCCAAACAAATCCGCGCCAGCATGCATGAGGCGGGCGGCGGTCTGCGGCAGGCCGTGGCCATAGGCGTCGGCTTTGACGACGGCGACGTACCTGATGCGCGGCGGCAGGGAAGCGCGGATGAGTTTAAGGTTGCGCTCAAGGGCGGCGAGATCGATCTCGGCCCAGCAACGCAGGGGGAGTTGCGCGGAGGAACTCATGGGTGAAGGAACGGAACGGTCTCGAATCTACGATTGAACTGTAGGAGCGGCTTTATGCCGCGATTTTGGATGTACGAGTGCGGCACGACTTTCGAATCACGGCATAAAGCCGCTCCTGCAGCTTCGGTGCGAAAAATGGGAGTGAAATTCATTATCGGGCTGGTGCGGTAGCGGCGCTGTGGGTTTGGGCCGACCACTTTTTATAGTCCGGTGCCTCGTGCTGAAAGGCGTCGGGAGCGTCGGTGAGGCGAAAGTAACCGCCTCCGGCTGCGGCGGAAAAAAGTTTCTGCAGATCGTAACTGCAGGTCGTGATGGAAACAGGCAGCATCGACCACATGCGGAAGTTTTCGGGCGTGACTAATTCCAGTTGCGGCAATTCGGTGAGCGGCAGGCGTTGCAACACGGACATTCGGCCATCGGCTTCGATGGTCTGGCAGTGCCAGGTCTCACGACGCGCATCCGCAATCACGGCGAAACGGTGGTGAGGCTTTTGCGACGCGACAAAGTGGGCGGCCAGTGTGAGGCTATGATAGCGGTAGGCGGGGCGGGGGATTTCGCTCTGCCAGGTGCGGATCGCCATGGCGGTGGTGCGGACGCCGAGCATCGAACCCGGTCCTTCGCAGAAAACAAATGTTCTAATGTCGCGCAGCTTCAGACCGGCGGCCCGGAGGCAGGCGTCGGTGCAGGTGAAGAGCGATTGGCCGGACTCCTCGACGGAGCTGCGCCAGAGTGGAGCGGCGTCCACGCGGAGCAGACCGACCTGCACCGTGGCGGAGGCGGCGTCGAGCACGAGGATACTGCCGTGGGTGGCAATGATTTGGGCGAGAGTGGCCATTCCGGTGGGCAGCTTGGGTGCAGCCGGCGACAAATCCAAGCGGGATTAAGCTGAATTCTCGAAGAATGCGGCCTTGACCGGACTCCTTCGGGTGACTTACCTCGGCCTCTTTTCCACCCAGAAATCCATCTGAATTTTAATCCGTGAACGTCCAAATAACCGAAATCAACGATACCCGCAAAACGCTGACCGTCACCCTGGACAAGGGTGAGGTCGATGGTGAATACAAGACCATCCTGGGCCAGTTCTCCCAGCAGGTGAACATACCCGGTTTCCGTCCTGGCAAAGCGCCTGCGCAGCTTGTGGAGAAGCGTTTTGGCAAGGAATTGAAGGAAGAGTTTAAAAATCGTGTGATCGGCAAGGCGTATCGCGACGGCTTGGAGCAGTCGAAGCTCGAGGTGCTGTCGCTGGTTGATGTCGAGGAAGGCACGGTTGAGGCCGGTCTTTCGGCCGCCATCAAGATCACGGTCGATGTCCGGCCGGAATTCGCGCTGCCCGAGTACACCGGATTGGAGACCGAGATTATTTCCGCCGAGCCGACCGACGCCGAAGTCGATGCCGTGATCGAGAGCCTCCGGGCCGAGCGCGCCGATTTCAAGGTTGCCGAGCGTGCCGCCGCGAAGAGCGATTATGTGCGCTTCAGCTATGAAGGCACGCTCGACGGAAAATCGCTGACCGAGATCGTCGGCGACAAGGCCATCTACGCCAAAGCTCCGCAGACTTGGGAAGAGGTCGAAGGTGCGAATGAAGGCCTGCTCCCCGGTGTATCGAAGCAAATTTCCGGCCTGAAAGCCGGCGACAAAAAGGACGTCAACGTGACGTTCCCGGCGGATTTTGCCGCGGTGCCGGCTCTTGCGGGCAAGAGCGTGGTCTATGCCGTCGAGGTGCAGGAAGTGCGCGAGCGCGCCCTGCCGCCGTTGGACGAAGCCTTTTTCAAGGCCAACCAGGTGGACAGCCTTGATGCGTTGAAGACGCAGGTGAAGCAGACATTAGGCAGCCGCAAGGACTACGAGAATCGCAACGCCCAGCGCCGCCAGATCACCGACGCGCTGCTGGCCAAGGCGAATTTCAACGCCCCCGAAAGTCTCGTCGCCAACGAACGCGACAATGTGCTCCGTCAGTTCATCGAGGAAAACATGCGTCGCGGCGTGCCACAGGAAGAATTCGAGAAGAGCAAGAAAGAGCTGCACGACAGCGCGTCGAAAGCCGCCGTGGCCCGGATCAAGATGCAGCTCATGCTCGCGAAAATCGCGGAAGCCGAGAAAATCAAGGTCGACGAGAAGGATCTTAACAACTGGCTCATGCGCGAGGCGATGCGCTCCGGGACGAAACCCGACAAGTTTGCCAAGGAACTCAGCAAGGACCGCGATCAGCTTCGCGCCATCCAGCAACAGATCCTTTTTGACAAGGCCCTTGATTTCTTGGTCGGCAAGGCTAACGTGAAGACAGCCAAAGCCACCACTTCATGAGCTACGACGTCACAATCTGGGATAATAACGGCCGGGAAACCAGGCCGATGAGCGTGTTTTCACGACTCCTCAAGGATCGTATTTTGTTTATCGGTACACCGATTGACGAAAACGTAGCCAACTTGGTCATTGCGCAGTTGCTCTATCTTCAGATGGAGGATCCGAAGAAGGACATCCACATCTACATCAACTCACCGGGCGGAATTGTTACCGGCGGAATGGCCATCTACGACACGATGAACTTCCTGCAGTGTGACATCGTCACCTACTGCGTTGGCATGGCCGCGAGCATGAGCACGGTGCTCCTCGCCGCCGGCACCAAGGGCAAGCGCTTCGCCCTCCCCAACAGTCGCGTGATGATTCACCAGCCCAGCGGCGGTGCGGGTGGCCAGACCGCCGATATCGCCATTGCGGCCCGGGAAATCCTGCGCTGGCGCAAAACTCTCAACGAAACCATTGCGAAACATACCGGAAAGACGGCGCAGCAGATCGAAAAGGACTCGGATCGCGATTATTACATGAGCGCGGAAGAGGCCAAAACGTACGGTATAGTTGACCATGTGGTGGCTTCGACACGGGATGCCCAACAGATTGCCGGGCAAAGCGCAGCTTGACACGACTTTGCGCAATAGCGGAAGTCACAAAATATCCCTCGACTAACCGGCCGTTGCGGTCGATATAAGATAATCATGGCTAAATCCTCGCGCATGACCCTGTGCTCGTTCTGCGGCAAATCGCAGGCGGAAGTTCGCAAAATCATTGCCGGCCCGGGCGTCTATATTTGCGACTCCTGCGTCAACGTCTGCAAGACGATCATCGACCGTGAGGTCAAGGCCCAGCCCGCCGATGCCGCCTCGGCCAAACCCGCGTTCCGGCTGATCAAGCCTTCTGAGATCAAGAAGGTGCTCGACGATTTCGTCATCGGTCAGGATCACGCCAAAAAGGTTCTCTCCGTAGCCGTCTACAATCATTACAAACGGCTCAATTTCGATGCCGGTTCAGGCAATAATCGCGATGCCGCGTCGATGCCCGCTGAATTCAACGAAGTCGAGGTCGAGAAGAGCAACATCATGCTTGTCGGCCCCACTGGCTCTGGCAAGACCCTGCTGGCCCGCACGCTCGCCAAGACGCTCGACGTGCCTTTCGCGATTTCTGATGCCACCACTTTGACCGAGGCCGGTTACGTCGGCGAGGACGTGGAAAACGTGGTGCTCCGTCTGCTACAGTCCGCCAATTACGACGTGAAGAAAGCCGAATGCGGCATCATTTACATCGACGAAATCGACAAGATCCGCCGCACGACCGAAAATGTCTCCATCACCCGCGACGTTTCCGGCGAAGGCGTGCAGCAGGCGCTGCTGAAAATTCTGGAAGGCACGACCTGCAACGTTCCTCCGCAGGGTGGGCGCAAGCACCCGAATCAGGAGTACATCCAGGTCAACACCTCGAACATTCTCTTCATCTGTGGCGGTGCCTTTGTGGGCCTGGACAATGTGATCAAGAAGCGCCTCGGCCAGAATTCGCTCGGTTTCCACGTCAACGCCAAGGACCACGAGCTGACGCCGGACGAGATGATGCGCGGCGTCGCGCCCGAGGATCTGATCCGCTTTGGCATGATTCCCGAGTTCATCGGCCGCCTGCCGGTCGTTTCCGTGCTCGATCAGCTCAAGATCGAGGATCTGGAGAAAATCCTGCTCCGCACCAAGAACGCGATGGTGAAGCAGTATTCCAAGCTTTTCGCGATGGACGGCGTGCAACTCCGCTTCACCCGCGATGCCGTGGTGGCCATCGCCAAGAAAGCGATCGAGCTCAAAACCGGTGCCCGCGCGCTTCGGGCCATTTTGGAAAAGCTCATGCTCGAAGTCATGTATGAGCTGCCGCAGCGTGACGATATCGCCGAGGTTGTCATTGATCAGGCGGTGGTCGAAGGCCGCAAGAAGCCGATGCTGAAGAAGACGATCACCCGCGCGACCAGCAACAAGGACGCAGCATAAGAACACGGCTTTTCTTTTGAAAAAGGCGCGGTTCATGCCGCGCTTTTTTGTGACACATGATGCAGGGCCGGCCGCTTGTCGGCGTGTCACGGATTTTCTTTTATTCAGGATCGACTGGTATAACGTCGAATGGATCATGCGCAGTCTCTTTCGCCTCGGTCCGACCATGCGCCGGCATCGCCATAAGGGGTGACGGCGGGCTTCCCGGATCAACGGTTGTAGGGTGATTTGTTGGTCCGGAGGAATCCCAGAAAATCCTGTTTATTGAGGAAGGGCCCGTTGTCCCGGCCGACGGTCCGGCCGTTTTGCAGGATGACCAACGCGGGAGTACCACGAACACCGTATTCGTCGTGGATTTGGCGATTTTCCGGCAGGCGGGTGTTGATGCGGATGACCTGAAGGTTTGGGTTGGCCTGCTCCACTTGCTGGATCATCGGTTCCATGCGTTCACCGGAGCTGCGCTGTGGCTGCCAGAAAACCAGAAGGGCCTTCTCTTTGCTGTTGGCGGATACTTGCAGGACTTGGGCAGACGTCATCACTTGCGTTGATGTCATCGTCTGGTCGCCAGAGGCAGTGCCAAGCTTGTGGACTTTGGCCCGGACCACCAGGAAGGCAGCAGCCAGCAGAAAAACGATGAGGAAGTATTTCATGTCAGAGGAGGCTTAATCGGTCGGCATTCAGCGAGTCAGTCGCGGATTTTGCCGAGCAGCCGGCCGAGATATTTTTTGGCGTAGAGCACGCTGCGTTCCCGGACCATTCGGGCGGAGGGATTGCGGCGCAGGCCGAGTTCCGGGGCTTGCGTGATCACGGCGCCTTCGTCCGGGGCTAGGATGATCCAGGTCAAAATGCCGCGGAGCCGGGCCCGGCCGTGGCGAGCCTGCAGCTCGTCAAAGATCACGCGGCCGATCTCGGCCTCGTGCAAATCCGCGCTGATGTCGGCAATCGCGGCGACGCTTAGGAAATTGCGGATTTGCTGGCCGGGTTCCGCGATCTGGCCCGGTGGCCAGGTTTTGAGTTTGGCCGAAAATTCGCGGGCAAAGGGATTCTCCTCCGCTGGTTTGAAAGGCGGGGCGAGGCGCGCGACCAGTTCGTTGTCGCCCGGCAAATCCTCGTAGGTGATCTGTTCCATCTGCGCATCGGTGATGGCTTCGTAGCCGGTGTTGGCCGGCAGGATGATCGGCAGGCGGCCGGTGGACGCGGCGGCCAGTCCCACTGCCACCCAGCCGAGCAGCGCGACGCCAGCCCAGCCCACCGCACCCCGCTCGAATCGCCGGCCGGCATCCCAGCGGAAAAGTTTCGCGCCGACCAGGCCCGAGGCCAAACCAATGACAGTGAGCGCAAGCAAACTGAACCCGGTGCCCCGCAGTCCGGCGGCATCGGTGAAGCAATGTTGCAGCACATCGACGGCGTAGCGCCCGGGCATAAAACCGGAAATCCGTTGTGCCCAGGCCGGCAAAGCAGCCAGCGGCACGCCGACGCCACCAATCAAAATCATCGGCAAAAAAATGCACTGGCCGAGCGCCTGCACCGCAGGAACGTCATCAGCCAGGGCGGCGATCAGCAGGCCGAGTCCGAGAAAAGCAAAGGCGACAAAGAGAAACGCAATCAAAGTCTGGGCGGGATGCAGCGGCAACGGCGTACCGTAGACAACGCGGGCCAGAAAAACTTGCAGCACGACGGCTGAACCGATGATCGCCAGCCGGGCCAGCAAAGTGCCGATGACCAGACTGCCGGTGGGCACGGGCAGCAACCGGTAGCGGCGCCAGACCCCGCGTTCGCGCTCCGCCACGAGAGCCGTGGGCAGACCGAAACAAGCTCCGCCGAGAATACTGATCGTGAGCACCTGTCCCATCTGGGCCAACAACGGAGGAGTGTCGGCGCGGAAAACGCTGCCAAAGGCCAGCAGAAAGAAAACCGGCACCAAGTAGCCATAGACCAGCGCCTGTGTGCTGCGGAAATTCAGTTGCAGCGTGAGCAGAAAATGCCGGAGCAGGCCGGATTGTGAGGAACCACGGTTCATTCAAGATGGGTCCGATACTCCAAAGCTGGCCTCGGCTTGGTTGGCTGTAGGAGCGGCTTTATGCCGCGATTCGGGCAGCCATCGCGGCATAAAGCCGCTCCTACAGGAAGAAGTGATAATGGATGCATGGCGTCTAGGTGTGCTCCGGGGATTTTGGCCGAATTTCCTCCGCAGCAGAGTCGGCCCAAAATTTTCCCGTCAGCTCGAGAAACACCTCCTCCAGCGAAGGCCGGTGAATTTGCAGATCCAGCATTTCATTCCCGTTCGACTCCAGCAATTGCACGAGACCGCTGATGGTCCGGTTGACCTCACGGCTGGTGAGCAGCCAGCCGTCGTCCTGCGCCTGATGACTGACGACGGATGGCAGTGACGCCACGAGCGCGGCGGTGAGGGGTTTCGTTGTCCTGAAGGAAAGGCGCGGATGAGCGCGCGAGCTGGCGATCAATTCGCCCGGCGTGCCCAGTGCAATAATCCGCCCTTCGTGCAAAATGCCGATGCGGTCACAAAGCAGTTGCGCCTCTTCCAGATAATGGGTGCTGAGCAACACGGCGCACCCGGCAGATTTCAGTCTGATGATGTGCCGGTGCAACTCCCGACGCGATTGGGGGTCAAGGCCGGCGGTGGGTTCATCCAGGACGAGCAGTCGCGGCCGGTTGACCAAAGCCAGGGCGAGAAACAGTCGTTGCCGCTGGCCGCCGGAAAGTGAATCAAAGGCGGCATCGGCTTTGGCTGTGAGAGAAAATTGTTCGAGCAGATCCTCGGCCCTGACGGCCTCGGGATAAAATGAGGCGAAAAGACGAAGCGACTGGCGCGGAGTGATCTTGTCCTGCAGCGCGGCCGTTTGCAGTTGTGCGCCCACATGCTGCCGGGCCCGGGTGGGATCAGCGAGCGCATCGATTCCGCCGATAGTGATCGAGCCGCTGTCGGGCCGGAGGAGACCGAGGAGGCATTCGATGGTGGTGGTTTTCCCCGCGCCATTGGGTCCGAGCAGCCCGAAAATTTCGCCGGTTGCCACCTCGAAACTGACGCCCCGCACCGCCTCGACCCGGCCGTACCGTTTGGTCAGCTCCCGCACGGAGATGCTGGCTGAAGGGGTGGGTGACATGGAGTAATGCCAAACGGACACGGGGCTAAAATGTCAACGTGAACCGCGCCGACGCGCCTATGCATTTGTAAGGATGGTGACTGCCGTGTCTTCTCTATGCTCGTCTTGGACAGATTCGGTTGTAACCTCTCTCTGATAAAATGGATCAACAAATTAAGGTCATAGATCTAAATACGGCGCGCGACCTTTGGGACGCTCTCTCGCCGGAGAATCCAATGTGGACAAGCCGCCCCGGTAATTTCATCTATCGAGGACAGAGCGACGCTAAGTGGGGTTTAGTTCCGTCTGTTCTTCGTGAAGCAAGTGTCGTGCGTCGCTTAATGATTCCCAAAAGCACACTAAATACGAACACACAAATTTACGCCGAGATGCGCCTCCTAGCGATGTTCGTCGAGCATTGCGATTCTATCGGGCTGCGCATCCCAGGTGATTCCATCAAGCTACGTCGAAGTCTGAATACAAATGTTCGTGAAGGAGATGTATTCATGAAATATCCAAGTAAATGGCCATCAGAGCGGGTGATTGAACTGATGGCACTTGCTCAGCATCACAAGTTGCAGACGCGCTTGCTGGATTGGTCGAAGCGTTCGTATGTAGCCGCTTACTTTGCGGCGGCGGATGCGGTTCGAAAAGATCAAGGCTGGAATGAGGGCGGTGACTTAGCGATTTGGGCATTGGATATTTCTTGCATAAGTGAAATGGCACCGGATGACGCAACTCCATCTCAGGGTGGCTTACGCCCACCCGTGAGCCTAGTTCGAGCCCCAGGATCAACGAGTGCTAATTTATCAGCTCAAGCGGGGGTTTTTACGCTCTTGAAAGAACGCGGGGTTTCTAATGGTTTGGTTGAAAGTCGAGCACTTGAAGACGAATTCCAATACGATCCCAACACGCCGCTAATCAAATTCACGCTGAGAGCCGTGCATGCACCGGATGTTCTTATCCATTCCAATCGACACGGGATTAATGCAGCAACTTTGTTTCCGGGTTATGATGGAGCTAGTGCAGCAGTTTTAGAGACCATCAAAACTTGGCCTGCAATGGTACAATAGAGCTAGCCCGAAACAGCGGGCTTTTTTGTTGTTTGCTTCATATACCAGAGTCGCGGTAATCGCATAACAACTTAAATGCCAATTTCGTGAATGTCACTTTTTAGAAAAAAACTGGAATAAATGCGTATTTACTTCATGGGAATTTGCGGCACGGCGATGGGCAACGCGGCGCTTCTGGCGCGCGCGGCGGGGCACGAGGTGCTCGGGGCGGACACGGCGGTTTATCCGCCGATGAGCACCGTCCTCGCCGAGGCGGGCATCACCCTGCACGAGGGCTACGACCCGGCGCGACTGGCGCAGCTCAAGCCCGACCTCGTCGTGATCGGCAATGCGATGTCGCGCGGCAATCCCGAGGTGGAGTGGCTGCTCGACACACGCGCCATTGCCTTCACTTCGCTGCCGGCACTGCTCGCCGACTTCGTGCTCAAGGGCCGGAAAAATATCGTGGTGGCCGGGACGCATGGGAAAACCACGACAACCTCGCTGACGGCCTTTCTGCTGCGGGAAAATGGCCGCGATCCGGGCTTTCTCATCGGCGGAGTGCCGCTTGATCCGCCCGTTGGCAATCATCTCGGCACGGCGGCCGATCCGTTTGTGATCGAGGGCGACGAGTATGACAGCGCGTTTTTCGACAAGCGCAGCAAATTCATCCACTACGCGCCGCATATCGCGGTGCTGAACAATCTCGAGTTCGACCATGCCGACATTTTTCGCGATCTGCAGGATGTGCAGCGGACATTTTCTCATCTCACGCGGATCGTGCCGCGCAACGGCTGGATCGTCATGAATGGCGACGACGACAATCTCCGGGCGCTCGGTCCGCTGGGCTGGACGCGGGTCGTGCGGGTCGGCACCGGCGAGGGGAACGATGTTCGGATCATGAACTTTGCTGAGAATGAGTCGGGGGCTTCGTTTCAATTGTCGTGGAAAGGCGCGTGGTGGGCTGAAGTGAAATGGACGCAGCCGGGAATGTTCAACGCGCGCAATGCCGCGATGGCGGCGTGCGCTGCCGGTCTGGCGCTGCATCCGGACAATCCCGCGCAACTGAAGCTCGCGGCGCTCGCACGTTTTCGCGGGGTGAAACGCCGGCAGGAAATTTTGGTGAACACTCCGGCGCTGAAAGTGATCGAGGATTTTGGCCATCATCCGACGGCGCTGGCGGAAACCTTGCAGTCTTTCCGGGCGCGTTTTCCGGGCCATGTGATCCATGCGGCGTTTGAGCCGCGGAGCAATACCTCGCGGACCAAGGTCATGCAGGCCGCGTTCATGCGGGTGCTGGCGCTGGCCGATGAGGTTTATCTCGGAGCGGTGGCGAACGCGGCGAAAATGAAAGAGGACGAGCGGTTCGACGCCGAGGCGGTGATCCAGCACTTGGAGACGCAAGGCGTGCAGGCGAGGACGGCGGCAAGCAATGCCGCCTTGCTGGAAAAACTGGTGACCGACACCGGGCCGGACGGCTCAGGCCGGCCGTTGCTCGTGGTGTTTTTCACCAACGGATCGTTCGACGGGATTATTCAGAAATACGTCGCGACTGTGCGGCGATGAGGTCATCGGCCAGTCGGACCGTGACCGGCTTGATTGACTCTTGCCACAGACGGGCCGCTGCCATTTCAACCATGACAGCATTACCCCATGAATAAATATCACTTCGGCGCAAGCCTGGGCAGGTGGCTCACAATATTGACGGGCTGTCTGGCCTTGACCGGCACGAGTCACGCGGCGACTTCGCCGTCAGAGCCATCGGCGTCGCAAACCGGAATGCTGGCCGGGGTGTTTCCCGCCATCGTCCGCATCGAGGTGATCCGTCTGCGCCCGAGCGACGGGCTGATGACCAAGGCCTGGACGGCCGGCAGCGGGGCGATCATTTCTGCGGAAGGGCATATTCTGACGAACTGTCATGTGAGCGAGGATGCGGATTCTTTTCGCTGCTACCTCTACGATGGGCAGCAGATTTCGGCGCGCCGGGTCGGCCAGGATCCGCTGACGGATCTGGCCGTGCTGCAGCTTGATCTCACCCAGTGGAACAAAAATTCCGGACCGTTGCCCGTCGCGCATTTTGGCGACTCGGAGCGGTTGGTTTCGGGCGACACGGTGTTTGCCCTCGGGAGCCCCGGCTTTCTCTCACAGTCGGTGACCCGGGGGATCGTGGCCAATCCCTCGCTGGTGATGCCGGAGTTGACTGTCGGCAAAATGATGATTCGCGGCGAAGATGTCGGTACTTTGGTGCGGTGGATTCTGCACGATGCCCAGATTTTTCATGGCAACAGCGGCGGCCCGTTGATCAACGCCAAGGGCGAAATTGTCGGCGTGAACGAAATTGGCGTTTTCAATCTCGGCGGGGCCATTCCGTCCAATCTGGCCCGGGCGGTGGCGGAACAGTTGATTGCCCATGGCCGGGTGACTCGCGGCTGGTCCGGCCTGACGGTGCAGCCGCGGCTGGAGGCCGATGGCAAAGGGCAGGGCGTGATGGTGGCGGATGTCGCGCCGGATTCACCGGCGGCCAAGGCGGGATTTCTTTCGGGCGATGTCCTGCTCGCCTGTGATGGCATCGCAATCGAAGGGGCGGAAGAAAAAGCGGTGGCTCATTTCTATCGCTTGGAAACCGGCCGTCTGCCCGGAAATGCCTTCAAACTGGATTACCGCCGCGGCACCGAGTCGCGCCAGGCGCAGATTACGCTCGCCGCCCGTGAGCCGGCCCGGGCCGATGATGAGGAACTGCGCTCCTGGGGCGCGGTGGTCTGCAATCTCACGATGCCCGTGGTGCGGAATGAACAACTGCCTGATGTGCGGGGAATACTTTTGGAAAATATCCGGCCGGCCGGTCCCTGCGGGCAGGCCGAGCCGGAATTGCGGCGGGGCGACATCATCGTCGCGGTCGATGGCCAGCCCGTGGGGGATGTGGCGGAATTGCGCACCGTGACCAACAAGTTTTTTCCCGACACCGAGTCCGCCTTGGTGCATCCGGTGACGGCGAGTTTCCGCCGTGATGGCGCGGTGCTGAGCTCGGTGGTGGAGTTGCGAAATACCAACCCCCGGCGCATCACGCCGATCGCCCTGAAAGCCTGGCTGGGGGTGGCGTCACAGCCGCTGACGCCGAAATTGAACAAGCGTCTGGGAATAAATTCCGCCGATGGCGGGGCGCGATTGACGCGGATTTATCCCGGCACCGAGGCGGAAAAAGCCGGCTTGCTCGTGGGCGACGTGATTCTGGCCATCGACGGATCGGCAGTGACCGCCCGCCGGGCGGAGGACAGTGACGTACTGGCCCGGCAGATCCGCCAATACAAGGCGGGGACGAGTGCGGCGTTTTCCCTCTGGCGCGATGGCAAAAAAATCGATCTGCCCGTGCTGCTGGAAGCACAGCCCAGGCCGCCGGCGGAGATGCCGTGGTGGGAGGATATCCGCCTGGAATTTTCGGTGCACGAACTGGCCTTTGACGACCGGGTGCGGCTGCAGCTTGCGCCCAATGTCACGGGTGTGGTGGTGGAGAGCGCCACTCCCGCCGGCTGGGCCGAACTGGCCGGGCTGCGGGGCGACGATCTCGTCCTGACGGCCGGTGGAACCGCCGTAAAAAGTGTGGAGGATCTGCACCGCCTGCGCGATGAGGCCGTCCGCTCGGAAAAATCCTGGTGGGTCTTGCAGGTGCAGCGCCGTGGTCAGACTTTGTTCGTAGAAATCAACCTCAAGCCCGCCAAAAAATGAAACGTCTCCACCCCGCCATGCTTGTCCTGTCAGCCTTCGCGCTCACTTTCGCGCCCGTTTCGCTTCATGCCCTGACTGATGCTGAAGCGACCACCGGCCGGGATCTCGTCAAACGATTTGCCGACACTGTGGTGTCGGTGGAAATGGTCGTGACCATCAAGGTGACCGTTGGGGATCGGGCCATGCCTCCGCGAGAAAGCAAAGTGGAAATGAACGGGACGGTCATTTCCCCGACCGGACTGACGGTGACCGCGCTCAGTGCGATTGATCCGCGCAGTCAGCTCGAGGCGGTGCGGGACCGCACCGGACAAAAAATAGAATTGGGCGAGACGGAATACAAGGAGGTGAAACTGCGCCTCGCCAACGGCACCGAAGTGCCGGCGGTCGTCGTGCTGAAGGATGCCGATCTCGATCTTGCGTTCATCGCGCCGCTGGCCGAGGGCGCGGCCACGCCGCAGGTGTTTGCCTGCATCGATCTCGGGGATGCCGCCACGGCCGAGGTGCTCGGGAATTATTTTTCCGTCTCGCGCGCGCCGAAGAACTTTCAGCGCACGCCGCTCGTGCGGACCACGACGGTGACGGGCATCGTCGAAAAGCCGCGCCGGCTTTTCCTCCTGAGCGTACAGGATATCGGCGCGCCGGTGTTGGACCGGGCCGGGCATGTGCTCGGCTTGCCGACCCAATTTCTCGTCAACGGCCGGCCAAGCGGGCTGGTGGTGCTGCCTGCCGCCGACGTGGCCGAAATCGCGAAACAGGCGGCGGCCATCAAGCCGGAAGCGGTTGCGCAGCCGGCCCCCGTGGAACCCGCCGCCCCGGCCGCTCCCGCCAAGACGGCGCCGGAAGCGGCGGCAAAACCATAAGGGGGGAGTGAGTAAAGAAGTGCTCGTGCTCTCCTGCGCCAATACTGCCGTCCACGGTTTCGCCTCCCGCTCAAACGCAAATACTGTATTGATGAATCCGCGCCACGATCCAATCCCATCTCACTGCGCCTGTCTGGCGATCTTGTAGACGACGGGTTGGTCGCCCTTCGGCAGCGCGATGAGATCATAGTCGTGGAAGGAATTGATCTTCACGTCGGCGAACTCGCCGACGGGCAGAGTCTTTGAAACGTAGACGCGACCGTCAATGTCGGGGGCATCGGCTTCGCCGCGGGCGACGCCGGGTTCCTCGACGAGGATGCGCAGTTTTTTGCCGACGAAATTTTTGGAAACTTCGCGGGCGATTTCCTGCTGGAGCGCCATGGTCTGGTGCCAGCGGGCTTCTTTCACCTTGGTGGGAATCTGGTCGGGCATCTTGGCTCCGCGCGTGCCTTCTTCCTGCGAGTAACGGAACACACCGAGACGTTCGAACTTCGTTTCCTTGATGAACGCGCAGAGCTCGGCGACGTCGGCCTCGGTTTCACCGGGGAAACCGACGATGAAAGTGGTGCGGATGGCGATGCCGGGGATGCCGGCGCGAATGCGCTTGATGAGATCGCGGATATAGCCGCCGCTTGTCTCACGTTGCATGCGTTCAAGCATATTGTCGCTGATGTGCTGGAGGGGAATGTCGATATAGCGGGCAACTTTCGGACACTCGGCGATGGTCTTGATCAGCTCGTCGCTCCAGTGGGCCGGATGCGTGTAGAGCAGGCGGATCCAGAAATCGCCCTCGATGGCGTTGAGCTGGCGAAGCAAAGTGGTGAGCGCGGTGCCGCGGGAGGAATCGACCGGTGTGCGCGGATTCGGGCGTTGTTCCCAGGTGTCCATGCCGAAGAAGGTCGTGTCCTGGGAGATCAGGTTGATCTCCTTCACGCCTTCTCTCACGAGCTGACGCGCCTCGGCGACCACGCTCTCGACGGTGCGGCTGCGATGCCGGCCGCGGATCTGGGGAATGATGCAGAAGGTGCACGGATGGTTGCAGCCCTCGGCGATCTTGATGTAGGCAAAATGCTTCGGTGTGAGGCGGAAGCGCGGCGTGTCGTAGTCCGGGATGTAGGTTGACCTGCCCTCGATGAAATTAACCGGAACGTCCTTTTTGCCGCGTTCCTTGGCATAGATTTCCTCGATGATCGGGGCGACCGTGGTCAGTTGGTCGAGTCCGATAAAGGCATCCACCTCGTCGCGGAGTGAAGTGGAGAGATCCTTGGAGAAACGCTGGGCCATGCAGCCGGCGACGATCAGTTTCTGCTCCTTGCGGCGTTTCTTCATCCCGCGGTTTTGGTGAATTTCGAGGATGTGGCCAAGCGATTCCTCCTTGGATGAATCGATGAAGGAGCAGGTGTTGACGATCACAACATCGGCCTTTTCCGCCTCGGGAATCACGGACATGCCTGCCTGGTGCAGGTGTCCGACCATGATCTCGCTATCGACGAGATTTTTGGCGCAACCGAGTGAGATGAGGCTGACTTTGATCGGCATAAATAAAATGCGCCCGCGAAACTGCGGGCGCGATGGAAGGGGGCGGAGGCCGCGACGTTACTTCTTCTTCCTGGCAGCGTTGATCTTGGCCTTGCGGCGCTTCCTGAGAGCCATGCGGCGTTTCTTTTTGATAACCTTGTTGAATTGTTGTCCCATAGATTTTGAGTGGTGAGAGGATGTTGTGCCTGAAAAGTTGCACAGGAGTCAAGCGCGCGGGAGCATGGAGTTTCGGCGGATGAATGGGGAGGATTCGAAAGCCGATAACTTGCTCGCCATGCCGGTTGAGTCGGTGTAGCCAAATGGCATGAAACTGAAGCTGAAGAGAATCGCCCCGCTCCAGGCTGGTAAAATGCTCGCAGCCTTTTATGGGCTGCTATCTTTGATCTTTGTCCCGTTCATGCTGGTATTTATGGCTCTGGGAAGTTTTGCCGCCCATACCCGCGGCGGAGCCGGTGCGCCCGCGCTCCCCATGATGTTCGGCATGGGAATCGGATTTATGATCTTGATGCCTCTGTTGTACACCTTGCTCGGTTTTGTTTTCGGTATCCTCGGCGCATTTCTCTACAACCTGTTGGGAAAATGGATTGGCGGATTCGAAATGGAGTTTGAGCAGGATGCGCCACCGCCGCTGAGGTGAGGACTGAGGCTGCCTTCGAAGGCAGTCCGTTTGTTGGGTGAAAAATATCGGAAGCATAACACCCCAGCCATTGAATGCCGCCTGCGCGCCCTGTATTTTAATGCGGATAGGGATTAAAGAGATGGATCGCAGGGCCGATTGTGAAAGTGGAGCTGGCCATCGTTGAGCCGTTGCCGGGCCGGATTTTTGCTGCCGGGCATTTTTTGCCGAAGGTCATGGCAAATCTTGCCAGAATGAGGGCATCCGCCGAGGGTCAAAACCACGGCTTATCAGGGATGCCTGCTTTGTAAGTTTTTAATATATTGAAATACAGCAGTTAGCGGTCGCGCGGCGGCTATTGGCATCGGCGTTGCTTTGATGGCTCATATGAATATTGGGCTTTATCAAAGCGCCGCTTCGCTCTCCGCTCTTGAGCGTTGGCAGGAGGCCGTTGCCCAAAATATCACGTCGTCACAAACCACCGGCTTTCGCAAGCGCGTGGTGGAATTTTCCGCTGAATCGGCCGGCCAGTGGAATCTCAATCCTGACAGCAAGCTCAGTTCGGCCAACGAGATGAAGTCGGTTTTTCCCCGGGCGAGCAACAGCATCAGTTTCACCAATGGCGAGACCGAGCCGACCCGGCGTGATTTGGATATAGCGCTTCAGGGCCCTGGATTTTTCGAATTGAAAACCCCGGACGGCAACCGTGCCTACACCCGCAGCGGCGCATTTCAAATGAGGTCGGATCGTACTGTGGTCACTGCGGGCAATTGCGAACTGCTCACGGACAGCGGCAGCCCGGTGGTGATGCTGCCCGGTGCCGATCCTTTGACGGTCAATCCGGACGGGACGATCAGCCAAGGCACGACTTCGCTGGGCCGGCTTTCCATTCAGCAATTCGAGAAACCGGAGACACTCATTCCTTCGGCCGGCGGGCTGTTCACCCCGGTGGCGGACTCCAATATGAGCCCCGTGACCAAGCCCGATCTGCTCCAGGGCTATCTGGAACAGAGCAACGTCAAACCATTGAGCGAAATGGTCGACATGGTGCTGATTTCCCGCGCCTACGAGGCCAATCAAAAGATTATATCCACGGTGGACCAGCAGATGGAAAAAACGCTGCAGGCGCTCGGCTGAACCCTGAATCCCCACCCATGAATTCCCCATACAGAGTACAGAAATCACGACTGCATGGCCGAGCCCGGAATGGGGCCGGGCCGGCCCCAGTCGTGAGGGGGAATATTTCCGGGGATCTCCGCCCATGAATCTTTCGCTCTATTCCGCCGCGACGGGCATGGAGGCCCAACAGCTCAATCTTAACACGATCGCCAACAATCTGGCGAACGTGAACACCCCGGGATTCAAGCGCAGCAAGATAGAGTTTCAGGATTTGCTTTACCAGAAGCCCCGGGCGGTCGGCAGTGATTCCGGTGGGGGCAATGTCGTGCCCACGGGCATCGAAGTGGGAAACGGGGCCCGCGTCGCCTCGTCCTCCAAACTTTTCACGCAGGGGCAGTTGACCAATTCGGGCAGCAATATGGATTTTGCCATTCAGGGCGACGGATTCTTTGAGGTCCAGCGCTCGGATGGCACCATTGGTTATACCCGGGATGGTTCCTTCCAGTTGAATGCGCAGGGGCAGGTTGTCACCACCGATGGCTTGCCCGTGCTCAGCGGCTTTCAGACCGTGCCGCAGGGCGCGACGCTCACGGTGTCGGCCAACGGGCAGGCGACCATCCAAAGTCCGAGCGGCTCGCAAAGTTTTCGTCTCACTCTTACCCGCTTCGCCAACCCGGCCGGCCTCAGTTCCTTGGGAGCCAACCTGTATCAGGAAACCGCGGCCAGCGGCACGCCTGAAACGGGCAATCCCGGGGAACAGGGCTATGGCAGCACTCTGCAGGGCTATGTAGAAGGCTCCAACGTGAACATCATGGAGGAAATGGTTAACCTCATCGTCGCCCAGCGCGCCTACGAGATCAATTCGAAGTCCATCCAGACCTCGGATGAGATGCTCCAAAACGTCAACAACATGAAACATTGATGACGATGCGCGTCCTCCGTCCATTTCTGATCATCGCCCTGGCCGGCACCTTGACATCCCTGCCCGGCCTTTTTGCCACCACGACAGCCGGTGTCGTTGCCGAGACGCCGGTGCCGTTTGCCCAGAAAGATTTCATGGCCGCTCTGGCACGCGAACTGGCCGGACACTTCAATCTCGAGGGCGATCTTCAGCTTGAGACCCTGCGCACTTGGAATACTCCGACTCTTGTCGCGCGGGAATGGCAGGTGGAAGTCACGGAATTCCCCTCTCTGCCCGCCAGTTCGATGCTCGTGCGCTGCCGCGTGCTGGCCGACGGTGTCTCCACCGGAGAAACCACTCTCGTGCTCCGTGCCATGCATCTGCGCGATGCCTGGGTGGCCCGCCAGCCGCTCACCAATGGCAGCGCTTTCGACCCCTCTCTTCTGGAAACCCGGCGCGTCGATCTCTTTCGTGATCGTGATGCTTTGCCCGCCGTCGTCGGTGACCGCACCTTTGTCATCATCCGCTCCGTGCAAGCCGGTCATTTTCTCACCTGGCGGGATGTCGGTCGCAAGCCCCTCGTGCGCAAAGGCGATCTGGTCGAGGTCTCCGCCGCCGAGGGCACGCTCCTGATCAACATGAAGGCGCTGGCGATGCAGAATGGTGCCCAAGGCGAGGCTGTCACCGTCCGCAATCTCGAATCCCGCAAGGATTTTACCGCATTTGTCATCGATGAAAACCGTGTCCAAGTCCGCTTCTAGGCCCGCTGTGCTCGTCCTGTTCGCCGCCTTCGGGGTGGCGACCTCGGCCGTTCAGGTCGGCTCGCTCTGGCCCGTGAACGGCGGCGTCGGTGAGCGCGGCATTTATGCCGACCGCAAGGCTTCGCGCACCGGCGACATCCTGACCGTGGTGGTGGCCGAGAGCGCCGCCGCCAAGAGCTCCCAAAGCAAGTCGGCCAAGCGCGACTCCGCGCTGCAGGATGCCGTGCAGCAGTTTATCTTCAGCGTCGCGGCCAGCAAACTGGGCACGCACAACGGCGAGCTGCCTGCCACCAACATCACGGGCAAATCTTCCTACTCCGGTGGTGGGGATGTCTCCAATACGCAGAGTCTCGACAGCCGTGCCGCAGTACTCGTCACCGATGTGCTCCCGAATGGCAATCTGGTGATCGAAGGCGTGCGCGTCGTCACTTTTTCCGGGGAAACCCAATATGTCGTGCTGCACGGCCTGGTCCGCCAGGATGATATCGATTCCGGCAACACTGTGCTCTCCACGAACATTGCCGATGCCCGCGTCGAGTTTCTCGACAAGGGAACGATCAGCGACGCCCAAAAACGCGGCTGGCTCAGCAAGGTATACGAAAAACTCCGCCCCTTCTAACGGACTCACGCCATGACACGGATGTTGCATAGCATTTCCTTTTGCCTGATCGCTTCGCTGCTGGCGCTGGCACAGGCGGCGCATGCTGCCCGCGTGAAGGACATCACCATTGTCGAGGGCGGGCGCGACAACCAGTTGGTCGGATATGGCGTGGTGGTGGGCTTGGCCGGCGACGGTGACAGCAATGCGGCCACCACTCTGCGCAGTGTGGCCAACATTTTGCAGCGCTACGGCATCACGGTCAGCCAGCAGGATATCAAGGCCAAGAACGTCGCCGCCGTGATGCTCACCGCGGACATTGCCGCTTTTCTCAAGCCCGGTGCCCGGATCGATGTGACGGTGTCCTCGTTGGGTGACGCCAAGTCGCTGCAGGGCGGGGTTCTGCTCCAATCGCCGATGCTCGGCGGTGACGGACGCGTTTACGCCGTGGCCCAGGGTCCGGTGGCGATTGGCGGATTTCTTGGCGGCACGGGCGGACCCGGTGGGGCGACTGTGCAAAAAAATCATCCGACCGTCGGCGCGATCAGCAACGGTGCCATTGTTGAACGTGAAATTCCCACGCAATTCGTCCATGATGACATGTTGCGCCTGTTGCTGCACAATCCCGATTTTACCTCGGCGGCCCGCATGGCCGATGCCATCAACAAACGCTGGCCCGCACTCGCCCAGGCGGTGGATGCCGCCACGGTGAAGGTGGGCGTCCCCGCCGAATACCGCGGTCGTGATGTGTCCTTCCTCGCCGATCTGGGCACGGTCGAGGTCGATCCTGATTCGCTGGCCCGCATTATCATCAACGAGCGCACCGGCACGATCGTGGCCACCTCCACCGTCCGCATTTCCCATGTGGCGATTGCGCACGGCTCGCTGACCATCACCGTGACTTCGAACCTCGGGGTCAGTCAACCCAACGCCTTGAACAACACTGGTCAGACCACCGTCACGCCCAGCACGCAAACGGCGGTGAACGAGGTGAAGGGCGGGTTCACCGTGATCAACGAGCCGCCCACCATCGAACGACTCGCCGCCGCCCTCAACGCCCTCGGCGTTTCCACCCGCGATCTGATGGCGATTTTTCAATCACTCAAACGCTCCGGCGCCCTGCAGGCTGAGCTGATCATCAACTGAGCCATGTCCGTCGCCGCCACCAACGCACTTACTTCCCAACCGGCTGCTGTTTCCAGCATCCGGGAGGATCGTCTGGCTGCCATGGCCCTCGCCAAGGGCGGGAACGCCAAGGCGCTTGCCCATCTTCCCCCCGATCAGCAGGTCAAATCCGTCGCCGGTCAGTTCGAGGCCATTCTGCTCCGCCAGTTCCTGCAGGACAGCGTCAGCAAGATGGTGGGCGGTGAAGAGAGCGGTGCCGCCGGCAACATGTACGGTTACATGCTCACCGATGTGCTCGCCACCAAGATCAGCGAGGGCGGCGGAATGGGCCTTTCTGCTGTCATTCAAAAACAACTTTCCCCGCGCGCCGCAGTCCACGCCGGCGCGCAGAAACCCACGCCATGAACGAACCTTGGATCACCATCACCGAATGTCTGCGTCGCGAGCTGTCCGAATACGGCTGCCTGCTCCGTCTCTTTGAAGACCAGCAGAATTGCCTTTTCCACCAGGATGCGGCCAATGTGCTCCGTCTCAGCGCCGAGATCGAACAACAGGTCCGCTATCTTAGCGAATCCAGGCGCACCCGCGAGGAGGCCGTAGCCACTTTCGCCGTTTCACATGGCCAGCCGGTCAACGCCACCCTGCGCTCTCTGATCCCGCTTTTCGTGGCCGAAGTCCGGCCGCTGCTCGAGGCGCTGATCGGCGAGGTCAATGTCCTCATCCACCGGGTGCGCCGCGCCTCCCGGCAGAACCACACTTTGCTGGCCCGCACGGTTGACAATCATCAGCAACTGCTCCGCACGCTTCAGCCCGACTCATTTATGCAAACCTACGCGCCCAATGGGCGCTCGGCCCTCACCACCACCCGCCGGACTCCGGCGCTGCAAGCCGCCGGCTGAATCTCTTCGCCGCCTTTTGATTTCCATCCCGTCCTGCCATGTCCGGCCTCTTTTCCACTCTCAATGCCAGCGTCAAAGCTCTGACCGCCCAGAGTCGCGCCATTGAGATCACAGGCAAAAATCTGGCCAACGTCAACAACGCCAGTTACGCCCGCCAGCGGGTGATCTTTGGCGATCGCGGTACGGTGCAAACCCCGCAGGGTGCGGAAAGCCTCGGTCTCGAGGCTCTGGGCGTCCAGCAATTGCGGGACAGCCTGCTTGATCAGCAGGTCGTCCGGGAAATTTCTGTTTCGGGCTCCGACAATGCGCTGCAGCAGGGCTTGCAACGGGCCCAGGCCAGCTTGGGCGAGAATATCAGCAGCTCGGCCGTCACCTCCGGCAGTACATCCGGCAACGGCAGTCTGGGTGCGGCCATCGATAATTTTTTCAATTCCTTCCAGAGCCTTGCCGCCCAGCCCACCGATGCCGGCCAGCGCCAGGCCCTGTTGCAAAATGCCGCCATCATGGTCGACGGCTTTCAACAGACGGACGCCCGAATCGCCCAGGTACAGAGCGACCTGACCTCCCAGATTCAAAGCGATCTCACCACTGCGAACGGCCTGCTGCAATCCGTCGCCGATCTCAACAAACAGATTGCAAGCGCGGAGATCGGCCATCCGGGTACGGCGGTCGATTTGCGCGACCAGCGCCAGGCGCAGTTGGAACTGCTGGCGGCCAAACTCCCCGTCGAGACGCGCACAGGGACGAACGGCATGATCCAGGTTGTCATGAAGGATGCCGCGAGTGCGGATGTCACCTTGGTGGATGGTCCCAATGTGACCGGTCCGGTGGTCTTCACCGGCACCGGTTTCACGGGAGGAGCCGCCGCCACCCCGCTGGTTTTTTCCACCGGGTCGGTGGCGGGTGAACTCACGGCCCGTGACGGGGCCGTCACGGATTTGCGCACCAACATCAACTTGCTGGCCGGCCAGATCGTGGCCTCGGTCAACGGAGCCTACAATCCGACCGCGACGCCGGGCGGTGATTTTTTCGATCCCGCAGGCACCAATGCCAGCACTATCAACATCCAAAGCGGACTCACCGCGACAAACTTGGTCGCGGGAACGGGCGCGGCGGGGGACAACACCATCGCTCTGGCGGTGGCGGCGGTTGCGAACCAGACTTTTGCCACCCCGGCCGATCTGATCAACGGCAATCTCGACAGTTTCTACAGCAACACCGCGAGCAATCTCGGCCAGTCTCTTGTCACCGCCAACACCCATGTCACCGAGCAAACCACGATCGAAAAACTGGTGCGCGCTCAGCGCGACTCGGTGAGCGGGGTTTCACTCGATGAAGAGATGGCCAATCTGGTGACTTATCAACGCTCCTACGAAGCCTCCTCCCGGGTCTTCAACATTGTCGACGGCCTGCTCGATACCGTCGTCAACCATCTGGGAGCATAAACCCATCTTCCCCATGCGACTCGCGACTACCACAGCGGCGGACAATATCATCAGCCAGATTCAGCAGCTCAGTCAGCAGCAGTCGAAGCTGCAGACCCAAGTTTCCACCGGGCAGCGAATTTCCGTGGTGGAAGACGATCCGGCAGCCGCCGGCCGGGTCCTGGTCTTGAACAGCGAACAAAGGGCGCTGAACCAGTTCAACAGCAATGCCAGCAATGCCCTTGAAATCAGCCAGGCCACGTTCGGCAGCCTCCAGGCGATCAAAACCATTTCCGACCGGGCGACTGAACTGGGCACCCTGGGGGCCGGCACGCAGAGCACGCAGCAGACCCAGGCTTATGCGTCCGAGCTTGATCAACTCTTGGAGCAGGCGGTGCAGCAGGCTAACAGCCGCCTGGGCAACGACGCCCTCTTTGCCGGCACGGCGGTCAATGTTACCCCTTACACCGTTACCCGCAACGCCCAGAATCAAATCACCGGCGTGGCGTATGCGGGGAATACCAACCAGGCGTCGATTCCGCTTTCCTCCACCGCATCTATCGCGCCCGGCGCCGATTCCACCACCACCCAGGGCATCCTGGATTTCCTCAACCACATCGTCGCCCTCCGGGACGCGCTCCAGACGGGCAACAGCGCCGGCGTCACCACGGCGCAGACGGGTCTCATCACGACCGAAGACACCTTTGTGTCCTCCCTCTCCCAGCAGGGTGCCGTGCAGACGCGGATCAATGTCAATCAAACGCAGCAGGCAAGCCGGGCGCAAGATCTGCAGCAATTGGTCTCAGGCGAAGTGGATGCCGACATGCCCTCAACCATCGTGGCCCTCAACCAAGCCCAGACCGCCTATCAGGCCGCCCTCCAATCTTCCGCCAAAATCATGAAAATCTCGCTCCTTGATTACATCACCTAAACCCTGCTGCCGCCATGAAAGTACTCCCTGACCTCCAGCCGACTGATTACGAGATGCCGCAACGCAACTCTTTCACTCTTCCGCAGGGCCTGATCGGTTTCGCCGATTACACCCACGCGGAAATCAACTATGTGCCCGAGCATCTGCCTTTCCTCTGGCTCAATCTCACCGGGCTCAACCAGAAGGAATGCGTGCATTTTATCGTCATCGAACCGGCCGGATTCATTCCCGGCTACGAGCCCGAACTGTTCGATGAGGATGCCGCCAGCCTTGATATTACGGATCCGTCGGAAGTCATGCTGCTGAACATCGTCGCCATCAGCAGCCACCAGCCGGTGGAAGCCAGTGTCAATCTCGTCGGCCCTATCGTGGTGAACCGCCGCACCCGGGTCGGTCGCCAGCTTGTCGTCGCCAATTATCAACGCTACAGCGCCCATCACCCGCTGGCCGATGTCTCCGTCCATGAGACCCGCGCCACCGCCTGAAAAGGATTACCCGCCATGCTTGTACTATCCCGCAAAACCAATGAGGCGATCCTCATCGGCGATTCCATTGAGATCCGCATCAACCGCATCGAGGGGGATGTGGTGAAGATCGGCATCATCGCTCCCCGGGAGATTTCGATCTTCCGCAAAGAGGTGCTCACCGCCATTGCCGCCACCAACCAGGCGGCCGCGTATAAGCCCACTTCCGCGCAGACTCTGCCCAATCTTCCAAAAATCACCCGGGCCAAGGATTCGGCCCCGGTTTCACCTGCCACGGATGGGGCCCGCTCTGAATCAAAGATCCGGGCCAAACCGACATCAGTCCCGCCCGGTTCCCCCCCGGCGAAGGCCAATGCCGCCTGAACCCAAGCCACCATCCATCCTGCCTCACCATGAGTGTTATCAATACCAACATTAGTGCCATCGCCGCCGCTCGCAATCTCAATGCCAGCCAGCAGATGCTTTCCGACTCGCTCAACCGTCTCTCCTCCGGTTCCAAGATAGTCAATCCCTCCGACGATGCCGCCGGCCTTGCCGTGTCCGAGAAACTCGGGGCGCAGAGCCAGCGCATCACCGCCGCCGTCACCAATGTCCAGAATGCCATTTCCTACACCCAGACGGCCGACGGGTTCATGGGCGGTATGACCAAGATTCTTTCTCGCTTGAGCGAACTCGCCATCCTTGCGAAGGACGTCACAAAAAATTCCTCCGATATCCAGCTTTACCAGCAGGAATTTACCGCCCTGCAGGATCAGCTCCGTGCGACCATCGGCGGCAGCACCGCTGATATCGGTGGCACCGCGGGCGTCACCACGCCGCTCGGCGCCTTCAACGGCATCGAGTTGTTCGGTTCGACTGCGGCCGGCGGACTTACCGTCACGATCGGCCAGGCGGTCGGCCAGCAAATGATCATCAAAGACACCAATCTTCGTCAGGGGAATATGAACAACGTGATCGTGCAGGACAGCACCGGCGCGTACACCCTCGATATTAATTCGACCTCGGCCATAGGCGACATCACCAATGCGATTCAAGCGGTGGCCACCGAGCGTGCCTCGTTGGGCGCTTCCGAGTCGCGCCTCAATCTCGCCGCCACCACGCTCCAGGTCGAATATGAAAATCTCGGATCAGCCATCTCGCGCATCAAGGATGTGGACGTGGCGACGGAATCCACCCAGTACGCGAAGTATAATATTCTCGTCCAGTCCGGCACCGCCATGCTGGCCCAGGCAAACCAGACGCCGAAGAGCGTGCTCCAGCTCCTGCAAAACGCGTAAGTCAATCAGGACACTAAACGGCCATTCAATTCAGACGCCGTCCCTTCCGGGTGCGGCGTCTTTTTGTTTTTCCGTGTGGCGGGCCGGGGCCAGCAAAAACGAAAACTTAACCCGCGCCGAGTTCGGCGAGGGCGGAGTCGAGCGCCTTGATCAGCGCGGCGATGGTCTCGTCGGTTTCGTCACCCATGTTCGAGATGCGGAAAGTCAGGCCCTTGAGCTTGCCGTAACCGCCGTCGATCACCAGGCCGTGCTTGGACTTGAGGATCTTGTTCAACGCCGCGAGATCGACCTTCAGGGTGTTGGCGAAACAATTGAGCGAGACCGAACCGTAGCCTTCTTTCGGGAACAGCTTGAAGCCTTTGGCGAAACCCCACGAACGCATCGTCTGGTTGAGCCGGGCGTGGCGGGCGTAACGCACGTCGGCGCCTTCAAGCTTGATGTCGGCAAGCTTGGACTTGAGCGCGTAGATGAGCGGGATGACCGGTGTGCTGGGCGTCATGCCGGCCTCGTGATTTTTCTGGAACTCGATCAGATCGAAATAATAACCGCGCGTCTTGCTGAGGGCGGCGCGGGCGAGGGCGCGCTTGGAGGGCGAGATGAGCGAGAGGCCGGGCGGCAGGGCCAGGGCCTTCTGCGAACCGGTGAGCATGATGTCGATTCCAAGCTCGTCCTTCTTGATCGCAATGGCGCTGAAAGAACTGACGGTGTCGACGATGCTGATGACATCCGGGAACTGGCGAAGCACCGCGGCGAGGGCGGGCAGATCGCTCATGCAGCCGCAGGAGGTCTCGTTGTGGATCAGGGTGACGGCGTCGTACTGGCCGGTGGCGAGTTCCGCCCGCAAGGCCTCGGGATCGACCGGCTGGCCCCACTCAAATTTGAGGGCGCCCGCGGCGAGACCGCAGCGCTGGGCGACGTCGATCCACTTGTCGGAAAAAGCGCCGTTCATGCAGCAAAGCACTTTTTTCTGCACGAGATTGCGCAGAGCCCCTTCCATGAAGCCCCAGCCGCTGCTGGTGGACAGATAGACGGGGTCCTGCGTGTAGAAAAGGGCCTGCAAATCCGGCTGGATGGACTGGTACAGCGCGACGAAGTCGGTGCTGCGGTGCCCGATCATGGGCTGAGCCATGGCGCGCAGGGTTTTTTCAGAGACGGCAATTGGACCGGGAATGAAGAGCTTGTAGGACATGTTGGGAAGAAGCCGGTATTGCATGTTATTCAACCGGCCTGTAGCAAGACTTCACTTCACCCACTTTTTCCGCGTAACGCCCATTTATGTCATGCTAAACCGCTGGATTCGCCACAAAGGAAACGAATTTTCCCAGTTCGTCATCGACGTGATCCTTGGCAAACGGGAGGGCGTGACCGCGGTGCTCTTCGGGGTTTTCCTGCAAGGCTGGTCGTATGTGTTCAACGGCGTCACGCAGCTCCGGCTCTGGCTCTACCGCAATCGCATTTTTCACGACACTCCGCTCGGCTGTCTCGTCGTCGTGGTCGGTAATCTCACCGTCGGCGGCACGGGAAAAACTCCCGTGGTGGAAAAATTCGCGCGCGCCCTGCACGACCGCGGCCGCAAGGTCGCCATTCTCAGCCGAGGCTACAAGAGCAAGGCCCCGCCGTTCTGGAAAAAATGGTGGTACCGCTTCACCCACACCGAGGAGGCCCCGCCGCGCGTGGTGAGCGACGGGGTCACGGTGCTCCTTGATTCGGAGGTCGCGGGCGACGAGCCGTTCATGCTCGCCAAAAACCTCCCCGGCGTGGTCGTGCTGGTGGACAAAAACCGCGTCAAGGCCGGCGCGTATGCCATCAAGCATTTCGGCTGTGACACCCTGGTGCTCGACGATGGCTTTCAATACCTGCCGCTCAAGGGCCGCTTGAATCTGCTGCTGGTCGACAAGACCAATCCCTTCGGCAACGGCTTCGTGCTCCCGCGCGGCATTCTGCGCGAACCGGTGAAACACCTGAAACGCGCATCCTACGTTTTCCTCACCAAGTCCAACGGCCGGCGCGACGAGGAGCTGGAGGCCGTCATCAAGCGCTTCAACCCCGGCGTGGAAATCATCGAGTGCGCCCACAAGCCGCAGTACCTGCAACGCGTCGGCCACGGCGAACGCCGCCCGCTCGAAGACATGAAGGGCAAACGCATCGGGGCCTTCAGCGGCATCGCCACCCCGGAAAGCTTTGAACGTTTCCTCCACGAGGGCGGGGCCCAACTGGTGCAGGTGCGGCGCTTCCTCGACCACTACCGCTTCACCCGCGAGGATCTCGTGGAAGAATACACCTCCGCCAAACACGCCGGAGCGGAATTTATCGTGACGACCGAGAAGGACGCCGTCCGCATCCCCGCCGACATCGACTGCCCGCTGCCGCTGTACTACCTGCGCCTCGAAATCGAAATCCTCCGCGGCGCCGACGATTTTCAGGATGCCGTCGGAAAAATCTGTTTTCCCCGTGGCATTCCCGCCAACGAGACCCAGATCGCCGGCAGTCATACCCGGCCGTCGTGGGGGTGAACCCGCGCGAAAGAAGGCCTGCGCCTGGACTCTTGAACGAGACCGGGCCGGGGCCGCGACAGGTTGGGCTTGGCGGAGAGCGCCTCCAGTCCCATGAGCCGCATCAGGCGGCGGACGCGCTTGCGGTTGATCTCGTAGCCTTGGCGGCGCAACCAGCGGGTCATCTGCCGGGAGCCGAACACCGGCTGGGCGAGATAAACTCCATCGATCACCCGCATCAGCGCCAGATCCTCCACCGGCTTGGGTTTCGGGCGGTGGTAATAACTCGAGCGCGGCAGGCCGGGCAACCGGCATTGCCGCGCCGTCGAGAACTTGGGATGTTCGGGCGCGATCATCTGGCGGCGCCCAGCCATGGATCTGCGCTGATTTTGTAGGAGCCTGTAACAAGCTCCTGCAAATTACGCCAGCTTGTCGGATTCAACGCTCACATTCACGGCATTGACATTCTTCAAATGTCCGGCATTTTGTCCGGCATGGATACTGTTACCGTGCGCGAGTTGCAAAAGAACCTGAAACAGACCCTGATCCGGGTTCAACGTGGGGCCACTCTGCGGGTGACCCGCCGGCGCAAAGTGGTGGCACAGATCGGTCCGGCCCAAACCGGCGTTGCCGCCAAACCATGGCCCGACCTGGGGGCCCGGGCCGGGCGGGTATTGGGGAAGCGGGTCTTAAAGTCGGGAGCGGGTGACGTGATTTTGACCGGGAGGGGTGAGTGGTGAAGGTTTACTTTGATTCCAGTGCGTTGGTGAAAATTTACGTTACCGAGCCGTATTCCGCCCGGGCGAGGAAGGAGGCGCAGGCGGTCCCGCAACTGCCGTTTACCTGGCTGCATACACTGGAGGTGGGGAACGCGTTTCAAGTGCTCGCCGGCAGAAAATTGCTGACGGCGGCGGAGTCGCGCGAATTGCACGAGCAAATGGAGGACGACCGGCAGGCGTTGCGGCTGGCGGAGGTGGCGGTGGACTGGCCGAAAGTCTTCCATGAGGCCGTGCAACTCTCCCGTCGGCATGCCGCGCGGTTACTTTGCCGCAGTCTGGACATTTTGCACGTGGCCGTGGCGGTTGAATTGGGCTGCCAGCGTTTTGTCACCTCGGACGAACGACAACTCGCGCTGGCTGGCGAAGCAGGACTCAAGCCGGTGGATGTTCGGCTGGCGCGGTGATTGATTGTCAGTGTTGGCTCGTGATGCCCCCAAACCCCAGCGTTTGCCTTCGTCCGACTTCACCTTGGTTTGCCATCAATAACTAACAAAACACGGCCAGATCTATTCGGCCGCGCCCTAATCCTCCACGCCGAATTCTCTAATGACTCGGTGGGTTTTCATTAAAATCAGAAAGTAGTATCTGAAAAACTCGGCGGGCTGCTCGGGTAGTCCGTTTGCATAGTACGATGTACGAAGTTCAGTAACATCAACTGTCTGGAAGATGACACCTAAGTTGTTAGATGAGTTGGAAATTTGTTCGGCTAATTCAATCAATCTCCCGTCTTGCTGGTTAAATTGGGTAACTATTTCCTGACTTTGCGCGTGCACTTTCACGAGGTCCTTATGGAAAGAACCTACCCAAGTGAGTGGGATATGGTTTTGTTCGGTATCAGATTTCCCGAGAAAATTTGTCTTTCTTAGTTTTCCAATGATTGAGTCTAATAATTTGGGATCTGGGTAGTTCGTGCCGGGCATATCTGGGTAGATGCCTCCCAGCACACGCCGCTCGTCTTCTGAAATGAGACCCTGCACAGCCAACATTCCATGGCTAATGATTACGTGCAACCGCTGGGCAACAATCTTGTCTCGAGGATCTATTCTGTGAGAGACCCAATATAGACGGCTGCCTACGAGTGCAAAACAAAGACTCACGATTGATGCTCCAACCACCCTGCGAGCAACTGGACCGCGATGGACGAAAAATAAGAATACAAAAGCAGCCCATGAAATGAATAGTGCGGCGCTGAGTATATACGGGTCGTTCGCTCTCAGTCCTCCCAGTGCCAAAGCGGTTCCGCCAACACCTAAGGCAATCTCCTTTTTGGTGAGGACGATTCGTCCAATTGGAGAATTGCTTGGCATGCAGATCAATGTGACCTCACGCTAGCTTTATCAGCTCCGCTGTTTCCGGCACGTCCTTGATGATCTGGCTGGGTTCGGGGCCGACGCCGAGGTAGCGGAGGTTGGGCAGGATCGCGGGGAGTTTGTCGGGGTAGGCGACTTGGATCAGGGTGCGGACCATCGCGGCGGTGTAGAGCCGGGCGTTCTTTGGAAGATCGGCGAAGCGGCGGACGCCGGAGATGTCCTCGGCCCAGCCGGGATGCTTTGAATAAACGGGGCGCAGGGTGCGGCGGATGGTTTCGTTGCGGGGGACGTGGGTGTAGCGTTGGCCGGAGGCGTCCTCGTAGGCGGTGCAGATGAGCAGTTCGGCGGCGCCGCTGAGGGCGTCGATTTTGTTGATCATCACGTCCTGGAAACCGCCATAGCGGAGGGCGTCGCCTTTCTCCACGGCGTCGTACCAGCCGACCATGCGTTGGCGGCCGGTAGTGGTGCCGAACTCGAGCTGCTTCAGCTTCTGGCAGATTGGCAGCGACTCATCCATCTGCGTGATGAAGGTGTGGGTGCCGACCTTGGTGTCGTAGGCCTTGGCGACGCCGAAGGTGTGGATCGACTGCACGGGAATGCCGGCGCTCTCGAAAAATTCCGGCGTGAAGGTGTGCGAGCCGGTGACGTTGGGCGAGTAGCCGTGGCGTTTGTCGAGCCAGTAGGCCTGGCCGAATTCGCCCATGATGCTGTGGCCGGCGGCGAGTTCGCGGAGGACGAGCTCACGGACTTCACCGATGTTGTTTTTCAACTTCTGCCCGGTCTCCCAATAAACGGCGGTCAGCAGTTCGAGGTTGAGCGTGAAGGGGGCGGCACCTTTGAAACGGTGAAAATCAAACTCGGTCTTGGTGAACAGGCCTTGCTCGACCGCGTCGGCATTGGCGCGGGTTTCGGCGGTGGTGAACTTGTCGAAGAAGCTGTCCCAGGTCTGCGCGCTGATGCGACACACATGTTCGATCGTGCGCAGGGCGCGATCGGCGCGGGCGGCAATTTTTTTGGCGAAGGCGCTCCGATTGCCGAGAAAATCGGCGTAGGTGATCTGCCACTGGCCCGTCTCGTCCTGGTAGGAGGGCGTGATGCCGCGACCAGTCGAGCCGCGGGCCTCTTCCTTGAGGATGTTCACGCGGTAGTCTTCCCACGCGAGATCGAGCAGGCGGTGGGAGAGATCGGAAATCATCGTGCGCTCGTCGATCAGCAGGCGCGGAAAAATCTTGTAGCCCTTTTTCTCCAATGGGAGGGCTTCCCAGAGAAATTTGCGCGGATCGGCCACGACACCGGTGCCGATGCAGAGATGGGGAACGGAGGCGACGACCACGCCGGCGGGCAGGAGGTTGAGCTTGATGCCGCCGGCAGTGTGGCCGGAGTTCGAACCACCGTTGACCTTGAAGACGACCGAAACGGAGGCCGGGGTGCCGCGGAGTTCCTCAATAACCTCTGGGATCAGACGGCCTTTGCCTTCGTCACCAAAGGAGATGCCGACGTCGGCGATGAGTTGACTGCGAAAAGGGGAGAGTGGCATGCGGTTGAGTGCAGCCAGAGAATGTCCCCGGTTGCCGGAAAGTAGAAACGCGGACGGGTGCCCCTCGGCAAGGCAAAATATGGGTAAGAGGGTAGGGCGTGACCGCTGGGCGCGCCGTAAGGACGTTCGCGGACGGCCCAGCGGTCCGTCCCTACCGGCGCTGCTGCGCCCAAACAGGTATGTGAATCGTCTGCCTCAAGCGGCTGGGCGCAAAAAAGGGGCCGCTTTTTTGCGGCCCCGGATTCGTTGGATCTAAAGCTTACTTACGGCCCTTGCGGGAACGGCTGGGCTTCTCGTCGTCCTCTTCGGCGTCATCATCGTCCTCGTCCTTTTCCTCATCCTCGTCGTCCTCGTCCTTGTCCTCGTCATCCTCGTCTTTGTCGCCTTCTTTCTTCTCTTCGCCTTCCTTGCCCTCTTCGTCCTCGTCATCCCACTTGAGGGAGGCGTCGTTCTTCATGCGCTCGTCTTCTTCTTCCTCGATTTCAGGGAGGTCGTCGTCGCTGGCCTCAGTCTTGGCGCGTTTGCCGGGGGCCGTCTCCTCGTCTTCGTCGCCGTAGCCGGCGGGCATGAAGTCAAGGATGGCGGTGATCTCGTTGAAGAGGTGGACGGCCTTGCCTTCGATGAAATCGTTGTTCTCGGCCTCACGGATCTGGTCCTCGACCTCGTCGACCGTGAGTTTTTCCTCGAAATCAAAAAGGTCGTTGAGGAGCTTCACGCGCAGGCGGGTGAGATGGTCGAGCAGGTCGGCGTACGGCCCGTTTTCCTCGTCGATGATGTCGGGCAGGGCAAAAAGCTTTTCCTCGGACTCGAGCAGCGGCTCCTTGGTGCGGGAGAGGCGGACCTTCCCCTTGCCCAGATCCTTGAAGATGCGGAAGGAGATGAAGGCGCGCTCGAAGATGTCCGCATCAAAGCCGTATTCGCGCAGCGGCTCGATCAGCTCGATGAGATGATCGACCTGTCGCGGGTCGATGATACTGAGCCCGTCGACATCCCAGTGGATGGAGTCGCTGACCTCATCGACCCACCAGTTGTGATCGTCGCCGAGACGCACTATGCACCATTCGAGTTGCGGAGTTCCTTTCGCCATAATTTGTTAAGTCGATTGCACGAAAATGATTCGGCTTCACCCTTGTCAAATACCGAAACGCCAAAAGTGAAAATAAATTGTGCGCCCTCCTAATCGGCGCGGCAGGGTGAAGCCGTAGGACTAAATAACAAGCCCTATCTTTATGCCACAAAGTCCCTACGGTGCGCTTGAAAGTTGAGCAGGGGTTACCAACAGTCGTCGCCCATGAGCTGGTTCTATGACCATGTGGGCAAACCCCTTCTCTTCCGTTGCGATCCCGAGACGGCGCACGAGTTCGCTGTGCAGGCGATGGCACTGCTGGGGCGGGTGCGCCCGGCCTGCGCCTTGTTGGAAAAAATCCATCAATTGTCGCCTGGACATTACCGTCCGGTTGAGTGTTTTGGCCTGAAATTTCCCAATGCCGTGGGGTTGGCGGCCGGTTTTGATAAGAACGGCCGGGCCTGGCCCGCCGCCGCCGCGGTGGGATTCGGCCATGTGGAAATCGGCACGGTGACCCACCACGCGCAGGGCGGAAATCCACGGCCGCGGCTTTTTCGCTATCCGGCTGAGCAGGCGGTGATCAACCGCATGGGTTTCAACAACGAGGGGGCGGCGGCTCTGGCGGCCCGTCTGGCGAAAATGCCCGGACCGGGCAAACGTTCCATTCCCTTGGGGATCAATCTGGGCAAAACCAAGGTCACGCCGCTCGACCAAGCCACGGAGGATTATGTGAGCAGTTTCCGGCTGCTGGCCGATCATGCCGATTATGTGGCGGTGAACGTGAGCAGTCCCAATACGCCCGGATTGCGGGAATTGCAGGACGCATCCTGGCTCAAGCCGCTGCTGGCTGCGCTCGTGGATGAAAACAAGGGGCGGGTCGCGGACGGTAAACCGCGCCGGCCGCTCTTGCTCAAGATCGCCCCTGACCTTTCGTTTCCCCAGATCGACGCTGCGCTCGGGGTCATCGCCGAACTCGGCCTGGATGGTATCATCGCGACGAACACGACACTGGCCCGTCCGGGATTTTTCACGTCGGTGAATGAAGCCGGCGGATTGAGCGGAGTGCCGTTGCGCCAGCGCGCGACGCAGATCATCAATTATATTTCCCGCACCACCAACGGACGTCTGCCGATCATCGGGGTCGGCGGCATTTCCGACGGGGAATCAGCGGGAGAAAAGCTGGATGCCGGCGCGACGCTCGTGCAAGTTTATACCGGCATGATTTATCGCGGACCTTTTTTTGCGGCGGAACTTGCCCGTGCGCTTTCTATCCGTCAAAGAATCTGACCCATGTACGTCATCGAAACCCTGCTCGTCGACAATGGTTCGCTGGCTCCGGCCGCGACCCTGCAACTGCGTGCTCTTGCCAAGGCCATGGGCAAGACCCTGGGCGTGGAGGTGGAGCCGGTTTCGCTGCTGCATTCCTCCGGCGTGTCCACCCCGGCCATCGGTGACATCGCGGCGGAGATTCTGGAGCCGGCGATCGAACTGCGTTTGTTGCAGGGGAAAACGGATTTTTTGATCGTGCCGCTGTTTTTCGGTCCGAGCGGGGCGCTGACGGATTATCTGCCCAAGCGGATCGCGCATCTGCGGACAAAATATCCCGACCTAAACGTCAAATTGGCTCCCGTGTTGTTCCAGCCGAAAGATGATCGTCTGGCGCGGATTTTGGCCGATCAGGTCAGGGCCATGCTGAGGGATGATACCCGTCGGGTGGCGTTGGTGGACCACGGCAGTCCGGTGCGGGCTGTCACGGTTGTGCGCAACCAGCTCGCGGATCAGTTGCAGGAAATATTGGGACCGCAGTTCAAGGTCGCGCCGGCCAGCATGGAGCGGCGCGAAGGAGCGGGTTATGATTTTTGCGATCCCTTGCTGGCGAATTTGCTGCGCCGGCCCGAGTGGAACAGCGGCGATGTGATTGTCGCGATGCAGTTTTTGCTCCCGGGTCGGCACGCCGGGCGCTCGGGTGACGTGGCCGAAATCTGCAACGAGGCGGAGGCGGCGAGTGGCAACAAGCTGCGGGTGCATCAGACCGGTTTGGTGGCCGAGCATCCGTTGCTGGTGCAAATACTGGCGGATCGCTGGCGTCAGGCCGTCGCCATGGGCGAGGGGACGGTGGTGCTGTGAGACGGTTTGGAGGGTGGGAGCCCGCTTGGGTCCCACCCTTGGAATTCCGGCGCCCGAAGTTCCCCGCAAATAAAATTGCGCCGCCCGGGGGGAGTTGTTCTGTTGCCGGACTCCCATGAAGTATTGGTCGCAAACATTCATTCCCACGCTCAAGGAAAGTCCGTCTGACGCCGAAATCGCGTCGCACAAATTGCTGCTGCGCGCCGGTCTGGTGCGCAAGCTGGGGGGCGGCCTCTACACGTTCATGCCGGCGGGCCTGCGGGTCCTGCAAAAGGTCAGCCAGCTTTGCCGCGAGGAAATGGACCGCGAAGGCGCGATTGAGCTTTCCATGCCGTTCATCCATCCGGTGGACAATTGGGTGGACGGTCCGCGCTGGGCCGCCGCGCGCGAGATCATGTACCGCGTGGATCACGCCGGCGCCGGCAAGGGCCGCTCGAAAGAGCCGGAGTTCGTCCTCGGGCCGACGCACGAAGAGGTCATCACGCCGCTGGTGAAGAGCGAGATCACGAGCTACCGCGACCTGCCGAAAAATTTTTATCAGATCGGGACGAAGTTCCGGAACGAGATCCGTCCGCGCTACGGCCTGATGCGCGCGCGCGAATTCGTGATGAAGGACGCATACAGTTTCGACGCGACCGATGAGGGCGCGACCGAGAGCTACCACAAGATGAAGCGCGCCTACACGGCGTTCTTCACGCGTTGCGGCTTGAAGACCATCGCCGTCGAGGCCGACACCGGCGTGATGGGCGGAAGCTTTTCCCATGAATTCATGGTGCCCGCCCCCGTGGGCGATGACGATGTGGTGTACTCCGACGCGGGCTATTCCGCCAATCGCGAGAAGGCGACCAGCGCCATCGTGCCCGCTGATTTGCAAGATGCGGCGCCGGCGGGTGCCCTGGAGGAATTCGCCACGCCGGGCATCGTGACGATCGCCGCGCTTGAAGCTGCGCCATACGGTGTGCCGGCCGACAAACAATTCAAGACACTCGTGTTCATGGGTGACGGCAAGCCGTTCCTCGTGGTGGTGCGCGGTTGCGACGATATCGAGGAGGCGAAGCTGGGCTCACTCGGCTTTCAACTTTGGCGGCAGGCCACGGCCGAGGAAATCGAGCCGGTCATGGGCGCGAAGCCCGGCAGCTTGGGCACCGTGAAAGGCACGATCAAAAATCCCGGTGCGCTCGCCGGCATCTTTGCCGATCACGCGATCCGACTCGTGGGCAACGGCACGACCGGGGCCAACAAGGACGGTTTCCACCTGCGCCACGTCAATGTCGGTCGCGATCTCGCGATCACGAAGTTTGGCGATTTCCGCCGCGTGCGCGAAGGCGAGCCGTGTCCGAAGTCGGGCCAGCAGCTCAAGATCGCGCGTGCCATCGAGGTCGGTCATGTGTTCAAGCTCGGCACGAAATATTCCGAGAAGTTCGGCGCCATCTACACCGACGACAAGAAGCAGTCGCACCTGATGGTGATGGGTTGCTATGGCATCGGCATCAGCCGCACACTCCAAGCGGTCATCGAACAGAGCAACGACGCCGACGGCATCATCTGGCCGTGGAATGTGGCGCCGTGGCAGGTGCTGATTGTGAACATGGATCCGCAGGATGCCGCAGCGGCCGACGTTGCAAAAAAACTTGCGCTCGCGGCGGAAGCGGCGGGCGCGGATGTGCTCATTGACGACCGGAACGAACGCCCCGGCGTGAAATTCAAGGACGCCGATCTGATCGGCCTGCCCCTGCGCTTGACCGTGGGCGGCCGCGGGCTGAAGGAAGGAATCATCGAGCTGAAGTGGCGCGCGGAAAAAGAAGTCCGCAAAGTGCCGCTGACGGAGGCCGAGGCAACCATCGCCGACGCAGTGCGCGCGGCGGAAGCGAAAGCATGAGAGACGCCAAGGCCAGTCCGCGCGAATCCACCCAGCAGAGCACTGCAACAGAAACCCAGTTGCAGGATGTCTGGCGGGTGGTCGTGCTGAATGATCCGGTGAATCTCATGTCGTATGTGGTAATGGTGTTTAAAAAGGTTTTTGGCTTCGACGAGACGAAGGCGCGGAAGCACATGCTCGAAGTGCACGAGCAAGGCCGGTCAGTTGTCTGGTCGGGCGTGCGCGAGCAGGCCGAGGCCTATGTTTTCACGCTGCACCAATGGCATTTGAATGCCGTGCTGGAGTCCGATGGGTCTGTCTGATCCCACAGGAAATTTCCTCTGATGTCATCGAGTTCATCATTACTTCTTCCTTTAGGAGCGGCTTTAGGCCGCGATTCTGCCAACCATTGCGACCTAAAGCCGCTCCTACACCAAGCCAAGTTTCCCGGGGCATCGGACCCATCGCAAAATGAAGCGCGTTGAGCTCAAGTTGAACCTGGAGATGGTGGCACCGCTGCTCGATGTGCTGAAGGCGGCGGCGGACGATCTGGAGCCGAAGCTGGCGCTCGATATCAAGGAGCCCGGTGTCGATCCCGAACTCAGGGATAGTTGGACGAGCGAACTGCTCAACGGCCAGAATTCCGACATCCAGGCGCTTCTGGGAATGTTTGACAGCAACTTTTTTGTGACCGGTATGATCGCCTTTGATCCGACCAACTGTGAGCCTAATCTGCGGGCCTGCTCGGCCTTGCGGCTGCGTTTGCGCGAGGCACATCTGAGGCTGCTGGGTGACGAAAATCTGGAGAGCAATGAAGTGCCATATGAGGCCATGTCACCGGAAGAACAAAAGGCTTTTGCCGCCTATGTGTTTCTCGCCACGTTGCAGGAATTGCTGGTGTTCCATCTTGATCCCAATGTGATGGAGGAGTGAAAGAGAGACCGGGCGCCGGCCTTGCGATCAGATTTTAAGTCTTAGGACTCCTTGGATCAGGTGATTTTAATCCGCTGTCTCGCACCGGAAGGTCACTGATTTGCTCCTGCTCAAGCACCTGAAATTGATGTAATGTCAGGCTAAACGTTTTCGCCGCAAAGCTGTTCCAGAGCACGGCGCACCTGCATCAAAACCGTCCCCCAGTCGCCAGTGCGCGGCTGGCGGAAAAGCCGCGCGCTGGGATACCACGGTGAATCTTCGCGACCGAGCAACCAGCGCCAGTCGGGCGAAAAAGGCAGCAGGATCCAGACGGGCCGGCCGAGCGCACCGGCCAGATGCGCCACCGAGGTGTCCACTGCAATCACCAGATCGAGCTGTTCAATCAGCGCAGCCGTGTCGGCGAAATCACCGAGCAACGGACCGGGATCGGTCAGCTCAGGCGCGGCCGCCAGCGTGGCGGCATCGGCGGCGGAGAGTTCCTTTTTCAGGTTGAAAAATTGCGCGGCGGGCAGACCGGTGAAAATCCCGCGCAGCTCTGCGAGCGTGAGGGAGCGATTGAAATCGTTCGGGTGGGTCGGATTGCCCGCCCACGCCAGACCGACGCGGAGCGCCTGGCCTCCGTCCGCATAGCCGCGCCAGCGTTCCTTGTACGTGTCCGGCACTTGCACGTAGGGAAACTCCGCAGGGATCGACGCGAGATCGGTCTGAAAGGCGAGCGGCAGACTCGGCAACGGGCAGTGCAGCTCAAAAGGCGGCAACGGCTCGCCGTGGGCCAGCACGCCCGCCGCCTGGGGAAGTGATGCCGCAAGCAAGGTCTGCAACGCCGGCTGCACTTCGACATAGACAGTCGTTCCCAGCGCGATGACATTGGCGGCGTAACGCACAAATTGCAGGGTATCGCCGAATCCCTGTTCGGCATGCAGGAGAATGGTCCGCTCCGCGAGCGGTTCTTCCCCGCGCCATTGCGGCCGGTCAAATTCACGGCCCGCTCCGCCGAGCTTCAGCACCTGCCGGTATTCCGCGTGCGGCCAGCCCGCCCGCAAATCGCCCGCCACGAGGTGAACCATCGCGGTGTTCAAATGCGCCTGCGGCATCTGCGGTGCCAGCGCGAGCGCACGCCGGCTGGCCGCGAGCGCTTCCTCCAGGCGGTTTTGCGCGCGGTAGGCGTTGGCGAGATTGACGTGGGCGTCGGCGCGGTCCGGGTGCAGCGCCAGCGCGCGCCGGTAGGCTTCGATCGCCGGCTCCAGTTCATTTTGCAGCCGGAGCGCATTGCCGAGATTCAGCCAGGCCGGGGCAAACTCCGGCCGCAGCGCCAGCGCCTGCCGGAATGAGTCCGCCGCTTCCGCGAGCCGGTGGGTCTTGAACAAGACATTGCCCAGATTGTGGTGGGCTTCGGGCAGGAGGGGATTCGACACGACCGCCTGACGATAAAAAGTGACGGCCTCCTCCAGCCGACCGGCCTGCTCCAGCAGATGCCCCAGATTCAGGGCCGCCTCGGCCGATTCCGGCCGGAGCTTCAATGCCGCGCTGAATGCCGCGATCGCCTCCTCGAACCGGCCGGCTTCGCGCAAGCGGTTGCCACGACGAAAATAGTCTTCCACCTGCTCGGTGCTATTCGGGGAAGGGGGAATGCTCATGAGCCGGACCGGACTTGTGGCGACTTGACCGGCCGCCACGCCAGTGCGGGCGGGCGCAGCGCGCAAGACCGGAGAGTCCTTTTGTCCATGTCACGAGCTTGGCGCCGGACTCGTCCGGGTGCAATCAGGGTTTTCAGGCCGGCGCTGGAACGAAGTCGGCCTGCCCGGGAATAATTTGGAAATTCCGCGCCAATCATCCCCGGAGCGCCTGAACACATTCGATCGTGCAAAAGGCGGCGAACATCCGTACTAAAATTATTATCTGCCGTCCATTTCGATGTTACCCGCAAATTCCAAGCTGTCAGCGTTGAGTGCCCTGGGGGAAGTGCGCCTGAGACTGCGCGAGACCGGCCAGACTTTGGTGATGACCAACGGTTGCTTTGACCTGCTCCATCCGGGGCACATCTGCTTCCTGCAAAACGCACGCCGGCTGGGGGATCGCCTGGTCGTCGCACTGAATTCCGACGCCAGTGTGCGCCGGCTCAAGGGCCGGAAGCATCCGGTGCAGACCGAGCTCGAACGGGCGTTTGCGCTCGCCGCGCTGTCTTGCGTCGACCATGTCGTGATTTTCCATGAGCCGGACGTGACGGCGGAGATCGGTGCGCTGCGACCGGATATCTACACGAAGGCGGGGGATTACACCCTGGAGAAACTGCATCCGGGAGAACGCGCGGCGCTTGAAAAATGCGGCGCGCAAATCAGGTTCCTGCCTTTTCTCGACGGTTATAGCACGACGAACACCATCCGAAAAATAATCGAGGCCGAAGGTATCGGCCAGCACCGCTCCCCCGATGAAACCCAGTCTTGATTTTTTTGACCGCATTTCCGTCCTGATCGTGGGCGATGCCATGCTCGACCGCTACCAGTGGGGAAAAATCAGCCGGCTTTCACCCGAGGCCCCGGTGCCCATTGTCGAGGTCGAACGCGAAACGCACACTGCGGGCGGCGCGGCCAATGCCGCCAGCAATCTCGCGGCCCTCGGAGTGCGCTGCGAACTGTTTGGCCTCGTTGGAAACGATCCGGCGGGCTGGGAGCTTCAGGCACTGTTGCAGCAACGGAACGTGCTCTTCGACCCGCTGCTGGTGCGCGCCGGAGCAACCACCATCACCAAAACCAGGATCGTCGCACAGCGGCAGCAAATTTGCCGGCTCGACCGGGAAGGGAGCCCCGAATCGTATTCGCTCGTGGCGGCCGGACTGCTCGGTCTGCTGGCGGAGAAGGCGGCGAAGTACGATGCCATCATCCTTTCCGATTACGCCAAGGGGGTGATCAGCCAGCCGGTTATCGACACCCTCCGGCGGGTGCGCGCCGGGCACAGGACTTTCCTTGCGCTCGACCCCAAGCCCACGCGGCCTCTGGAAATCAGCGGACTGGATCTGCTCACGCCAAATCACGGCGAAGGCCTTATGCTGTCCGGGTTGGGCGGTCCCGGCGGGAAAGATCCGGGCGTGGAGGAAATTGCCGGCGCGATTTTCGAACGGCACCGTCCGGAATGTCTCGTGATGACCCTCGGCGAAAACGGCATGTTGCTGCGGACCCGCGACGGACGATCCCGCCATTTCCCCACGCACGTCCGTCAGGTCGCCGATCTTTCCGGCGCGGGTGACACGGTCATCGCCACGCTGACGGCCGCCCTCGCGGCGGGTGTGGCGGCTGAGGAAGCCGTGGCGATCGCGAATTTGGCGGCGGGCGTGGTGGTGGGAAAGCTCGGCACCGCCACCGTCACCCGCCGAGAGCTGATGCAGGCGTTTGAAACCGCCAGCCTTCTAGGGTGAGGCTGCTTCCGTTGGCCCACGGTGTCGATTGTCGGAAGCTGTCGCAGGGTGAGGGTATGATAAGCGCCTGCCATCGGTGAGGAAAATTTCCGGGCCGTTTTGCTCGTGGTCCGGGTTTTCTGCGGGCGGACGGATCTTTTTTGATGACAAGTCGGTGCCGGATGCATCGACTCGCGATTGCTTGCACTTGCGTTGATTCCCATCAGCGCATTGTTTTTGCCGCCTGCTTAATTTTTATCGGTGGCGGCTCGGGAGCCTGAGTTCGGTCGGGGTCTGAGTCTGCCACCAACCAAAACATACTTATGGATTCGCCGTTTCGGCCTGGTTTGCTTAACGATGGACGGTTTGCCCGCCTGGTCGGGATTGGGGTGCTTGCTCTCTCCGTCGGCGTGCTCATTGGCTGGGCCCTCGACATCACTTTTCTGAAGAACGTCCTGCCTGGGCAGGTGTCAATGAAGGCCAACACGGCAGTGGGTTTGGCTCTCGTTGCGCTGGCCTTGGGTTTGACGGAACAACGGGCCGGCAGGTTTTGGCCGGATCGGATCTCGATCATCTGCGCTTTGGCGGCGGCCGTCCTGGGCGCGGCGACCTTGATCCAATATGTGCTGAAGACCAATCTGGGCCTGGACGAATTGCTCTTCCGCGACTCATTCAACGCGGTGGCCACGTCCCACCCGGGCCGAATGGCACCGCTGACCGCCGTGGATCTTGTCTTGTTGGGGGTGTCGCTGTGGCTGGTGCGGAGACCACGCACGGTTCTGGTCGCCCAGGCGCTGGCGGTCCTCGTGGGATTCAACGCCCTGTTCAGCCTGATCGGTTATGTCTACCACGTCTCGCAGTTTTATCAACTGGCTCAATTCACCGCGATGGCGGTGCATACGTCGGGGGCGTTTCTGGTCCTCGGGCTGGGTGTGCTGGCCCTGCGATCCGACGCCGGGTTGATGCGCGCTCTCTTCCGCTATGGGTCCGGTGGCAGGATAATGGGATGGTTGTTGGCGTCCGTGGTGGTGGTGCCGATGGCCTTGAGCTGGCTGAAGCTTCAGGGAGAAGTGGCCGGACTCTATGATGCCAATGTTGGCGGAGGTTTGATGACCATCAGCCTGATTGGCTTTCTGATTGTGGGGATTTGGTGGGCCAGTCTGCTGCTTGGCCGGGCGGACGAGGAACGCCAGCAGGTGGAGCTGGCGCTGCGGGCGGGCGAAGCGCGGTTGAACTTTGTGCTGCAAACGATCCATGCCGGCGGTTGGGAGTTGGATCCGGGCAGTCGGACGATACTATGCACCCCCGAGTATCACCGGATTTTTGGTTATGATACCCGCCAGCCGGAATGGACCTATCCGATGTTTCTTGAGCACGTCCTGCCCGAGGATCGCGCCCGGGTTGACCGGTCTTTCCAAGCGGCAGCCGATGCGGGGACTGACTTGAATTTCGAATGCCGGATCCGCCGGGCCGACGGGGTGGAGCGATGGATCTGGGTGGTCGCCCGGAATCAGGAAGACACATCGGGGGAGCGCCGGCGCATGGTGGGCACCGTCCAGGATATCGCGGAGCACAAGCGGACGGAGGCCGCGATGCGGCAGGTGAACGAGCAGAAGCAGGTGTATGAGACGCTGCGCTCGACCATTGAACTGATGCCGAACTGCATTTATTTGAAGGACAAAAACTGTCGTTTCCTGATGGCCAATCGCGGCCTCGCGCGACTCTTCGGCATGGACAGCTCAGCCCAGCTCGTGGGCCTGGGTGACCAGGATCTGTTCGCCCCGGAAATTGCCGCGGTGTTCCGGGCCGACGAGGAAACGGTGCTGGCGGGCCGGGAGGTGCGCGAGCAGGAAGAAATCGTCACCTTTCCCTCCGGCCTGACCCGCACTTTCCTGACGACCAAGATTCCTTTTCGCGACGCCCGGGGGGAGATCATCGGGATACTGGGCACCAGCATCGACATCACGGAACGCAAGCAGGCCGAGGTGGAACGCCAGCAATTCGAAAGCAAGCTTCAGGAAACGCAGAAACTCGAAAGTCTCGGCGTGCTGGCGGGCGGCATTGCCCATGATTTCAACAACCTGCTCACCGGCATTCTCGGCAACGCCAGCCTGGCCCGCATGGAAACGAGCGCCACCTCGCCCCTGCTGCCCAACCTGGCGCAGATCGAGGAATCGGCGCATCGGGCCGCCGAACTCTGCCGGCAGATGCTGGCGTACGCCGGCAAAGGCCGCTTCGTTGTGCAGCGGCTTGATCTGAACAAGCTGATCGATGGCACCACCCGTTTGCTGAGCATCACGATCAGCAAGAAATGTGTCCTGCGCTTCAATCTCGCCCCGAAGCTGCCGGCCATCGCCGCGGATGCCACCCAGATCCGGCAGATCATCATGAATCTCGTGATCAACGCCTCGGAGGCCATCGGCCCGCGCAGCGGGGTGATCGCCCTTTCCACGGGGGTGGTGCGCGTGGATGCGGACTATCTCGCCACACTGCTGTATTCCGAAAAGATTTCACTGGGTGATTATGTCTTCGTGGAAGTGAGCGACAACGGGTCCGGCATGGAGGCCGCCGTCGTGGGGAAAATTTTCGATCCCTTTTTCACCACCAAATTCACCGGGCGCGGTCTCGGCCTCGCGGCCGTGTTGGGCATCGTGCGCGGGCACAAGGGTTCCCTGAAGGTTTACAGCGAGCCGGGCCGCGGCACGACTTTCAAAATACTTCTGCCGTGTGTGGAAGGCGCGCCGGACGAAACGATGGCCGGGCTGCCGGACGCCGGGGAGCGCTGGCGCGGACAAGGCACCGTGCTGATTGTTGATGACGAAGAAACGGTCCGCACCGTCGCCGCCAGAATTCTGGAATCGCTGGGGTTTACCGTGGTCCTCGCCGCCGATGGAAGTGAGGCGGTGGAGAAATATCGGGGCGAACCGGCCCGTTTTTCCCTCGTGCTGCTGGATTTGACCATGCCGCACATGGATGGTGAGGAGACATTCCGGCAACTGCGTCATTTGAATCCCGGAGTCAAGGTGGTGCTCATGAGCGGATTCAACCAGGTGGAGGCCATCAGCCGGTTCACGGGCAAAGGCCTCGCGGGATTTGTGCAGAAGCCCTTTGAGGTGAATGATGTCGTGAGCGCGATCCAGGCCGTGTTCATGCAAACCTGAGCCTGGCGCGTCCGGCGGACAGGCGCGCAGGTTTAACCAGGCCGATCAATCATCGAACGGTGAGCATCAGTCCTCTGACAAGTTTTCGCCGGATGAAGCCGGAGGTGGTTGCTGATGAATGGAGTGTCGGTCTGCGTGCTGCCAGACCGCACTTCAGTCCAATCGTGCGGTCGGCAAATGCGCCTTGGTCGTAAACAGATGGTTAAATTACCGCCCTAATCTAAGGTTGTTTTCCCGTTAGTAGGTTTGCCCCTTTGGCCATAATATCCCGGCTATAAGTACGGCGTCCTTGGGCTAAGCACGGCGTGCCCCGTCAATCCACGGTAAATGAATCCACCCACACTGAATAAACCATCCGCCCGGACCTGCGACAATTGTGTCTATCTCCTGAAGGGGCATGGTTGCTGCAATTCAGCCCGCGACTTCTTCCGCCAGGAGTTACCAAAGAAGCGGACTTGTGATTTGTTCAAGCCATCCGCAGATCATGTGATGGCCGCGATCGATCAATTGGCGAAGGCGAGTGCCAAGCCCTTCAACCGCGGGCCTACGGCCAAACCTTGGTCCGTTTCATCAGGTCAGCATTCCTAACGGGCCGTTCCGCACGCCGATAGCCCGGGTCCACGTATGCGGTGGTTGCCTTCGGCATTTTCTCTCCGACCAGTCGGGCCCACCTGCGCGAGTTGCTGATCGAGCGTATGTCCGTCGTGGGGATTGTCCGGCAGGCTGTTTACCAAGTGTCCAATTCTTTGGAGATTTGGTCGGGAGCGTCAGTGCTGAGGTTCGGGCCTGTCTTCAAAGCCCTTACTCGTCTCCGTGGGCCTCGCGGCACTCGGACATCACGCGGAGCCAGATTTCCCGGAGATCGAACAGGCGGGGGAGGGCGTAGTCGCGGTAGCGGGCGAGCAATTGGACGTCACCGGTGTTCTCCATGTTTAAGCGGGAAAGGGTGTCGTTGAGCTCGCGGAGGGCGCGTTTGAAAAAACAGATCGCGAGAGCGTAGTCGCCGAGGTCCAGGGCTTGCACAGCCTGGAGGGAATTTTCCCGGCCGCGGAAAAGCGAACCTTGCACGGCCAGACCGAGCGCGGGACTGACCCGGCCGGGTTGGGCGGCGATGCGTTCCCAGTTGGCAATCAGGCTGACGTAAAGCGCCTTCGAGGAAATGTAGACGGGATTGCGGTGCAGTGTGTACGGCTCCCAGTCGGCGTCGAAATCGCTGTCGAGATCATCGTCATCGAGATCGTCGTCATCCATCGGCTCTATTTCCCAGTCGAGACGGCGGGCGACTTCGTCGATCCGGTCGGGCGTGGAGGCGAGCTGATCGTAGTGCTTCAGGTATTCCACCACACTGGCTTCATGTTCGGAAAGATATTTTTCCCACTCGGTCTCGGTCCAAGCAAGCTCACTGCGATCCTCGCCTTCGTTTTCGGGCAAACCGTCGGAGTCTTTGTTGGTCATGTAAGTGATACGCCCTTGCGTGAGGCAAATGGTGTGTCAGGTCGCGCCACATGCAAATAAAATTCCCGGGTCATGGTGAAGTTGGGATTGTCAGATATTGTTGGCTGGGTCTAGCTGCCGGCATGACCGAGGTGCATCATGAGACCGTTTTCTTCTCCGGACGGGTGCAGGGCGTGGGGTTTCGTTACCAAGCCGCCCAGGCCGCCAAAGAGTATGACGTCTCGGGCTTTGTGGTAAACCTTCCCGACGGGCGCGTGCACTTGGAGGCGGAGGGTGACCCCAAGGAGGTCGACGCTTTCGTAACGGCGGTCGGCGACCGCATGCATGGTTTCATTCGAAAAATTGAACGGAGCCCGGCGCGGCGTGCGCCACAATTCAAAGGTTTTATGATCAGATGACTTCGGCCCAACCGCTGGCGATTAGGGCCGAATCGCTGGTCAAAAATTATCAGACGGACTGGAACGGGCGTCGTCGACGCGCGCTCGATGGCGTGAGCTTGGCCGTGCCACAGGGCGGCGTCTGCGGTTTGGTCGGACCCAACGGTTCCGGCAAGAGCACGACACTGAAGTTGCTGGCCGGCTTGCTACAGCCGGATGCGGGGATGTGTGAATTGCTTGGTCAGCCGGTGGCACGGACGGTCGCTGCGGGACAGGTTGGTTATCTGCCCGAGACTCCGGGGTTGCCGGAGTATTTGACGGGTGAGGAATTTCTCCGGGAGCTGGCACAGTTGTCGTGTCGGCGCAGCATCGACGATCAGATTGCATGCTCCCTTGCGCTGGTGGGCCTGACCGCCGAGGCGAAACGTCGGGTGCGGGAATATTCCAAAGGAATGCGGCAGCGGCTGGGACTGGCGCAAGCGGTGCTGGGTGATCCGACGGTGGTCTTGCTGGATGAACCCGCGTCGGGACTGGATCCGCGGGCTGCTGATCAGTTGGGCGATGCGATCAAACAGTTGCGGGCACAGGGCCGGACGGTGTTGCTGACTTCACATTTCCTGCCACAGGCCGAGGAGTGGTGCGATCAACTGGTGATGTTGGAGAAAGGGCGGGTGGTGTTTGACGGGAGCAGCGCGGAAGTGGCGGATTCGGGAGGATTGAATAAACTTTTCTTGGAAAGGACGGGGCCATGAAATTCCCGGCCATACGCAGGATGTGGTGGCTGGTGCAGCAGGCCCTGCGCGAGGTCATGCACCTGCGGTTTGTCTGGATCGCGGGACTGACGGCCCTTGTGATGATTGCCGGCGTGGCGGTCTTGCGGGAGTTCAATTTTGGCGCCGAAGAAAAACGGTTCCTGTGCGACTATGCCGAGGCCACGCTGGCCCTGTGGGGCACGGTCACCGCCATCGTTTTGAATGTTTCCGTGGTCCAGGGAGGGGTGGAGCGGGGCGCGTGGGTGATGGCTTTCGTCCGGGGGGTGCGGCGGCCGGAATGGCTGATATCCCGCGGGCTGGCGGTGGGGGTGGCGCTGGCCTGGCTGACCCTGTTGGGCTATCTCGTGTTGGGACTGATTCTGGCGTGGCATGGGCATGCCGTGTTGGTGCGTGAACTCGCCATGGCGGGCGGACGGATGTATCTGCGACTGGCCCTGGTATCCAGTTTCGCGCTGCTGACCTGTGCGGCTTCGAGCGGTTTTTTGATGGCGAGCGGGCTGGCTTTGGGACTGACACTGGCCGCGCAACTCGCTTCCATCGTCGAATGGGCGGGTCGGCACAGCGGAACGACCGCAGGTTGGGGCTGGCGTCTGCTGGACTGGCTGGTGCCGGCATTTCAGGTCCTGGAAGCGGGGACGCCGGCCGCTTACGCTTTGATTTATGCCACCGGTTACGCGGCGCTTTATGCGCTGCTGGCCTGCCTGATTTTTTCCCGCCGTGAAATCTAGACGGAACACAGTTTTCATTGGCGGACTGGTGTTGCTGGTCGGTGGAGCGGCGTTGCATCCCGTGAAGGACGGGGTTAAGCCATTGGTTGTTGAGCATGCCTCGCCGGCCAAGGCGGGTGGTTACCGGACATTGGCGGCGGATTGTCTTTGGCTGAAAACCAATCTGGCGTGGGAGACCAAAGACCCGGTGCGGGTGCGGCGGTTGATCGATTTCACGGTGTTGGCGGATCCTGAAGCGCCATATTTTTGGCTGAATGGCGCGCGCATTCTCGCTTATGATTTTCCCGTCTGGCAATGCGAGCAGGAGTATCAGGCGCCGTTGGCGGTGCAAAACCATTGGCGGGTGGCGGGTGCGGACGAGGCATTGCGGCTGCTGGAGCGAGGGCAGCAATGGCATGGGAAATCCGCGGCACTCTATTTGGAAATGGCCAACATCTGTCTCTACGCCCTCGGCGACCGCCATCGGGCGGCGGAATGTTACCGGCTGGCTTCCGTGCAGAATGATGCGCCCGATTATGCGGCTCGGATTTATGCCCGGTTGCACGAGGAGGAACTTGCCGGGATGAGCCGCTGAGATGGAAGGAGAATGTCTCCGCGGATCTCGCGGATATGCGCGGATTAAGGTAGGGGAGTTATTAACCTTTGCGTAGGTTCGTGCACAGCTTGCTCGGCAAAACCGGCGTGGCCGGTCGTTTATGCACAAACTTATGCAACGGTTGATATCGTAGTGCGACGACCCGGTGATCCTATTCGATGGCATCAGTGGTTTTCGCCTTTTCTTCATCTGCGTTCATCCGCGCGATCCGCGGTTTTCTCCTGGTTTGATTTTTGGTTCGATGTTTCGCCGGGATGACTTTGACAAGGTGGCGGCGCTCGGCTGGATAAAGGGCGCTCCGCCCCAAATATGTTTGAAAATCTGAAGATCTGGCTCGAGGCCGCGCGCCCCAAGACTCTTCCTGCGGCCGTGATGCCGGTCATGACCGGCACCGCGTTGGCGATGGCCCATCATGCGGCGGATTTCACGCGGGCGGCGATCTGCCTGGCCTTTGCGTTGCTGGTGCAAATCGGCACCAATTTTGCCAACGACTACTACGACTTTGTGCAAGGCGCCGATACGGCGGCACGGGTGGGGCCGCGGCGGGCGGTGGCGGCGGGCTTGGTGACGCCGCGCCAAATGCTGGGCGCGACCTGGCTCGTGCTGGGCTTGGCGTTCGCGGTGGGTTTGCTGCTCGTGCGCGAGTGCGGGTGGGTGTTGTTGCCGATCGGGATTGTCAGCATCGTCTGCGCGATTGCCTATACGGGCGGACCCTTTTCTCTCGGTTACAATGGGCTGGGTGATCTGTTTGTTTTTTTATTCTTCGGCTTGGTGGCGGTTTGCACGACGTTCTACGTGCAAACGGGCAGGGTGACCGCCGATGCGGTTTGCTGCGCGGCGGCGATCGGCCTGCTGGCGGCCAATATTTTGGTGGCGAACAATTATCGCGACGCCGAAACCGATGCGCTGGCGGGCAAGAAGACGCTCGTCGTCCGCTTCGGTCGCAAATTCGCGCTCTGGCAGTACGCGCTTTCGAATGCGGTGGCGTTGCTTTGTCCGGTTGTGCTTTTGCTGCTCGGGCCGTACCGCTGGCCGGTCCTGTTGCCGCTGGTCCTGACGCCCCTGGCGGTCGCCTTGACCCGTCGGCTGGCCGCCTCGCGCGAACCGGCTGAGCGCATTGCGTTGCTGGGCGCGTCGGCCCGTTTGCTCGCGGCTTACGGGGTGTTGCTGAGTCTGGGGGTATTGCTCGGGTAAGCGGGTGGTTCATCCGGTTGGATTCGTTTTCAAGGGAAATTGCCTGCGGAAAAATGCCGGAGAAAAAGTCCTTGCCTTCCCTCCGCAAACACGAATTTTAGGCCCCTTGAAAGTTTAGCACATGGGCTCTTAGCTCAGTTGGTAGAGCGCCTCAATGGCATTGAGGAGGTCAGGAGTTCGAGCCTCCTAGGGTCCACCATTTAACTAGCCCGCCCTAACCGGCGGGCTTTTTGTTGGCTCAAGCGCAATGCACATTTTTGAGCCGATCAAAGAAACGTGCGGCGGAATCACCGTCCACGCGATCAACTGGGCAGAGAGATTTCGGGAAAAGGTGCCGCCCGAAACGGCGGTCTTTTGTGTGCCATCCTCGTGACGGTCGGGTGACATTGTAGGCCGTCAGTCACATTGTATTTGAGCCAATCTCGGTCCAGTGATTATCCCGTTGGCGCTTTTTCAGAACTGCCCATTCCACATCAATCTCACTTGAAATGGGAATCAAAAACTACAGTCGTGTCTTATTTGCCTTTCTTGCATGTGTGGCGACGGGCTCCGCCCAGAATCTACTGATCGATGGTAGTTTCGAGTCCCCAAGCTTAACCCCAGGATTATCAGGTTACAGTGTCTACTACCTAAATCCCGGTGCCCTTGGCGCTTGGCAGACCACAGAGTCTCAGTTCGAAATTTGGGCAAATCCGAGCCCTACTGAGCTGGCAGTAGATGGCACGCAACACTTAGAGCTCTTAGATACGGCCTCGACGGCAACGGTATTTCAGTCATTCGCTACGACGAATGGACAGGCATATCAATTTAGTTTTTTCCACAGTCCTCGTCCCGGTTTTGATAATCGGATGACCGCCTCGGTGAACTCAACGGCGCTGGTGACGTTCAATGAACTCGGCAGCACTTTTGCTCAAAATGCTTTTGCATGGCAGGAATACACAGCTCTATTTACCGCAACAGGCCCAACAACGACTATTAGCTTCACCGATTCCGCTCTAAATCCCACAGCCATTGGTAATGGAAGCCATATCGATGGTGTTAGTGTGATCGCCATTCCCGAGCCCTCGACCTATGCCGCAATTCTTGGCGCAGCGATGCTTGGCTTCGTGGCGATTCGCCGGCGCAAGATCACCTGACTGTCACTTCATAGCCCTCATGAGCCCGCCCGAAACGGCGGTTTTGTGCCACCCTCGTGACGGTCGGGTAACATTGTCTACAACAGAGTGCATTGCAATTGAACAAGAGATCGGCGCCGACAAGTTGAATTACGTTCAAGATTCCCCCTTCCGATAATCACCAAGCTGGAGATTCAATCATGAAATGCGATAAATTGTCCGTTTTCTCGTGCTGCGCTTTGCTTCTGCTCCTTGCGCTCGCACCTTCTGCCCAAGCCCAAACCTTCAATTTTATCTTCACGAGCAGTGGCATGAATGCCACGGGCACTGTCGACCTCCTGAGTGGGGTTGCGCAATCCGGCACAATTAGCGTTTCAGGAGTCCCGGTCGAAGCGTCCCCAAGTACGTTGATCAGCGCGGCAGGAAACTTGCTCCCGGGTACCGGGGTGGCTAAGAATCAAAATGGCGACTACTTACCTTATGACAATCTCGTCAATTTTGCGAATAATCCTATTCTCACCGGCAACGGAATAGATTTCGGCTCCGGACAATATAATTCGGATCACTATAATAGCCTTATTGGTTTATGGGGAGGTGATGTATATGGTAATCCTAGCCCAGGTTTATACACTTTGTTTGTTGGGGAGGCGCTGTTGGACGGTGGTGGAAATGTGGTTGTACCAGAGTATGTTTATCATTCTGACGCGGGGACTTTGACGCTCACTGCCATCCCCGAGCCCTCCGCCTATGCCGCTGTCATCGGCGTTGCCATACTCGGCTTCGTTGCGATTCGCCGGCGGAAGGTTTCCGCTTAGATTTTAGCGAATGAAAGTGACGAGCCTCGCCCGAAACGGCGGGGCTTCTTTGTTTCCCCGACAAAGCACAAACCAACAGAAAAACAATTAGAGGGAGAAGTAATGCCCTGCTGGGGTCCACCACATTAAAAACCGTCCACAAGGGCGTTTTTTTTTGCGTCAGTTCGGACCGTGGATCATGAGCCGCGGCGGGGCGGGAGGCTCGTCGTCGGGCCGGTTCATGCCGGACAGCGTCACATGCTTGGCCATTTCCGCCCAATAGGCCGTCTCCTGTTCGCGCCGAAGGAGCATTTTATATTCGGCTCCACCGACCATGAAAATAAAACTGAAGAGTATCGCCGGCATCCACCGTTCGGAATAGAGGGCGGTGATCACCAACAAAATCGCCAGCGTCTGACCGATGCGGGCGGCCCAGAATGTCGCTCGCAGATAGGGCAGCCGGGTGGCGAGCAAAGCGCGGAATATCCGTCCGCCATCCATGGGGAAGACAGGCAGCAGATTGAAGAGGCCCATAACGGCGTTGAGGTACAGGAGCAATTGCCCCAAACCCCTGATTTCTGATTCGGCAAATTGCGGATGAAAGAGCGTTCCTCCAAAAAAACCAAATGCCGCCCATAAAATCAACACAAGGGCCAGGTTTACCAGAGGTCCATTGATGGTGATGATGAATTCAGCGGCAGGCTGGCGAGGGATGCGGTCAAACTCAGCCATGCCACCGATCGGCATGAGCAAAATGCGCGGAACTTTGACGCCAAAGCGTCGGGCTGTGAGTGAATGGCCCAATTCGTGCAGTACCACGCAAATGAAAAAAAGTATCGTGATGGAAACACTTAACAGCATTCCCTGCCAGCCGCCTCCGTCCTGCCAGCCCTCCCAGCCGGAATAGGCCAGCAGCAGCACAAAACTCCCGTGAACCGAGAGTTGGATGCCGAAGATGCGAAACAAGTTAATTGACCAGCCGAGCATGAAGTCTAAGTAGAACCAGCTTACGCCAAAGCGCTAACCATTTTTATTCATGTCCACCGAAACCACCGCACCCACCATCCTCGTCATCGATGACGACAAGGAAGTGCGCTATTCCCTCAATCGCGTGCTGAGCTCCAAGCACTACCTCGTGCAGGAAGCGGCGAGCGGCGAGGAAGGCGTGGCGGCGGTCAAGAAGCAGCTACCCGATGTGGTCTTGCTGGACAACCGGATGACGGGCATCTCGGGCGTGGAAACGCTGCAACACATCCGTTCCGTCAATCCCAAGCAACTGGTCATTTTCATGACTGCCTTCGGCACCGCGCAGACAGCCATCGAGGCGATGAAGTACGGTGCCTACGACTATGTGATGAAGCCCTTTGATCCGCCCAAGCTGCTCGCCCTCGTCGAGAGCGCGCTGCGGACGCAGGCGGACAGCAAGTCGGCCGCCGGCTACAAACCGGTCATCAACACCGATGAGCACAAGGAAGGCATCGTGGGCGCCTCGGCCGCCATGCAGCAGGTTTTCAAGGTCATCGGCCAGTTCGCCGCGAGCGATGCCTCGGTGATGATCACGGGCGAGAGCGGCACGGGCAAGGAACTTGTCGCCCGCAGCCTGCACCGGCACAGCCACCGTTCGGCCAAACCTTTCGTGGCGGTGAACTGCGCGGCGATTCCCGAGAACCTGATCGAAAGCGAACTGTTCGGGCACGAGCGCGGTTCCTTCACCGGCGCCACGGCGCAACGGCTGGGAAAATTCGAACTGTGCGACGGCGGCACGATTTTTCTCGATGAGATCGGCGACATGACGCCGACCACGCAGACCAAGATTTTGCGCGTTCTCCAGGAAGGCGAAATCCAGCGCGTGGGCGGAGTGGAGACGATCAAGGTGAACGTCCGCGTGATCGCCGCCACGAACAAGGATCTCGAGGATCTGGTGCGCGAAAAGAAATTCCGCGAAGACCTATATTACCGCCTCAATGTCGTCCGCGTGAAGCTGCCCCCGCTGCGCGAGCGCGAGGAGGATGTGCCGCAGATCGTCGATTTCTTTGTGCAAAATCTTGCCAAGGCGAAGAAGGTGAAGGCACGGAAAGTGTCGCCCGAGGCGTTGGAACTGTTTTGCCGCTATTCCTGGCCCGGCAATGTGCGCGAGCTGGAGAATGTCGTTTATCGCAGCGCCGTGGCTGCCACGGGAGATACGATATTGCCCAAGGATCTGCCCGAAGAAGTCCGGATAACCTCAAGCGCGATGGTCAGTGGCGAACCCTTGGAACAGCTTTATGACCGGCTGGCCAAGGCGCTGCGCGCGCAGCACCCGGGGGAAGAAATGGCCGCTTTGCTTGAGGCTATGGAAACCCGTCTGCCCGAGAGTGAAACCAAGCCCGCTCCCGCAAAAAAGAAAACGAAGAAGGTGCCGCCGGCTGTTTAGTTTCGGCGCTTGGAGGTAGGAGCGGCTTTATGCCGCGATTGCCTCGGCAAGATCGCGGCATAAAGCCGCTCCTACGGTTCAGACAGGCGAATCGCCCTCTTCCGCCGGCTTGATTTAGCGGGGGAGTCGTGTCCTAGTCTTTCCGCCGATGAAGCCCATACTTGCCCTCTCGACCTGCTGGTGTTCGCACCGGCACCAGGATGGTTATGAGATGCTGAAGGAAATGGCGGGCCTCGGCTTCGAGTGGGTCGAGCTCAGCCATGGGATTCGGATCACGCTCGTCCCCGGTATTCTCCGCGCGGTGGAAGAGGGCGTCATCAAGATCGCTTCCTGCCACAATTTTTGTCCGCTCCCGAACGGGGTCATCCATGCCGCGCCCAATCTCTACATGCCGTCCTCGCGCGACCACAAGGAACGCGATCAATGGCTGCGCCACAGCAGGCGTTCGGTGGACTTCGCCGCCCAGCTCAAGGCGAGGAATCTCGTGCTGCATCTCGGCAGTGTGGAATTTTTCTGGTTCAACCCGGCCCAAAAAATCGACCGCTATCTCGACGCCCACCCTGGCATTGATCCGCTCAAGGACGCCGGTTACCAAAAAATTCTCACGCGTGCCCTGGTAAAACTGCGGGACAACCGGGACGTTTATTGGGACAATATGCGGGCGGGCCTGGCTGAGCTGCTGCCGTACGCGGCCCAGAAGCAGGTGGCGCTTGGTTTGGAAAACCGGGAGAAATTCGATGAGCTGCCGATCGATGCCGATTACGCCGAGTTTGTCGCCTACATCCCGCCCACCACGCTGGCCGGCTATTGGCACGATACCGGGCACGCCCACATCAAGGAAAGCATGGGCTTGCTCCTGCATCGCGAGCATCTGGAGAAAAACGCCCCGCGCGCGATCGGCTTCCATCTGCATGATGTCAGCGCCGAGGGCCGCGATCATCAGCCGGTGGGTTCCGGCAAAATTGATTTTCCGATGGTCAGTGAATTTTGGCGGCCGGAGCACGAACTTGTCCTTGAGCTCAGCCCGCGCGTCACGGTGGAAGGCGTGCTGGAATCCAAGCGGCGCATCGAGGCGCTGATCGCGCAGCGATTTGTTTCCGCCTGAAATATTCCGCGTTTATAGGGTATGGGCGGGCTTGAATCAGCCGGGCTGTTTGGTAGTTCCGATGCGTCAGACCGGCATTCCACCCCTCATGAAAACCTTGCAGCTCTACTACGCCACGAATCGCAATCATCTCGGCAGTGACGACAAGCCCCTGGGCTACGGCACGCAGTTCAGCGAGGACGGCATTGAGAATCTTCGTTTCGGGTATCTCGAGCTCGATGTCGATGAGACCGTGATCGCGGCCAATCTTGCCGTGGATACCGGGTTTGGCCTGGGCAGTGGCAACAAGCTGGCCGAAGCACTCACTCCGCTGATCACGAATGGCGGGACGAGAATCGAGGCGTTCCCTGAGGCGGTGGAAGCGGACAAGCCGGATGAGGCCCAGTCGCCCGCCAACTTCGGTTCACTGGCGATGTTTGATGAACTGAAGGAGGCGATGATGGCCAGCAATGATGTGGTGATCTATATCCATGGTTTTAATGTCAGTTGGTCGGACGCGGTCGCCTCGTCCCTCGCCCTGCAGGAAAGTCTGAACCAGTCCGATCCTGGGAAACCGGACCAGAAAGTCATGGTGGTGCTCTTCAGTTGGCCGTCCGATGGCAAGGCGCTGCCGTATGTTTCCTACATGTCCGATCGCGCCGAAGCCAAGGCATCCGGCGCGGCTCTCGGACGCGGCTTCCTGAAGGCCCGCGATTTTCTTTTCAAGGTCCGGACCCACAATGCCCGGGGGCAGGATATCGCGTGCGGCCAGGATCTCCATCTGCTCTGCCACTCCATGGGCAACTACGCGCTGCAATGTGCGCTCGAACGCATGTCCGATTACACGCCCGGCGGCTCTTTTCCGCGGCTCTTCGAACATATTTTTCTTTGCGCCGCGGACGTGGATGACAACGTGCTCGAGGACGGCCAGCCGATGAACGACGTGCATGAACTCGCGCATTATGTGACGGCGTATTCCAACAAGGGCGACGTGGCGGTCTTCATCTCCCACTACACCAAGGGACATCCCGAACGCCTCGGCCACAACGGCCCGGCGAGACCCGCGCTGCTGCACAACAAGGTTCACTCCGTCAGTTGCACGCCGATCGTCAAGGGACTGATCGAGCACAGCTACTATCAGGATGGCTGGGTGAATCAGGACATCCGGTTTAGCATCGCCGGCTTGGAATTTGATGACCCGGTCCGCCGCCGCGACCGCGACCGCGACCTGCCGAACGTGTGGTCGATGAGGTGAGGGCCAGGGATCAGTTTGTTGTCGGCGTGGTGTTTGATATTGATTCCCGCAGCCGTGCTCGCACCGAGTGCTCGGGCCTCGGCGGCTGACCCCGACCGGCCGCACCAAGGCCGGCGACAACGAAAGTCAGTGGATGCGGATCGCGGTTTCAAATCTCGCACGCATACGCGCCGATCACGCCGGCGGGAAACTTATCGTTTGGCGTCACTATCGACGTGAATATCTCCACATGAAAATCACAAACCACCTCGACGATCCGGCCATGCCCTCCGTTATGAATGCCTCTTTCCGATTGCATCCTCATGGCCGCACCCAACTGACCGAAGCCGGAGAATTCGACAAGCGCGTGATACATCGGCAACCTTGATTTGGGCGGCGCGCCATTGTTCTTGAGCAGCGAATAACCCGCGGATTCGCCCGTCGCCGCGAGCCGGGCCAGGAAACTTGAGACCGCTTCGAGCCCCTGTGCCTCCTCAACCCCCGGCTTCAAATTGAACCAAACATGATAGTGGAGCATGGAGACTGTATAATCTTTTTTGCTAATTTGTCTGGCCCTTATTTTTCCAGCAATTCTCCAATCCACTTTCTATGAGGCCCGGAAAGCGCAATGCGGTCCAGCTTATCGAGCGGCACCCATTCAAGCGAGACATCGGCGGCGATGCGTTTCAACTGTGCTGGACTAAGTTTCACGCGGTGGATCGACTCGGTGATCTGATACCGGGTGATGGCGCGGCGTTTGCGCAGCAGGAGTGATTTCCCGGGCGGGGTTGCTCCAAGGGCGGATGCTTCGGGCAGTTCGTACAAGCCGGCGAGCCGTTTCGCTTTGGCGTGACCGCGGAGGAGCAGGAGCTGGCCGCGTCTTACGCACCAGACGCGCGCCACCTCGCGTTTCTCGATCTGTTTGGGTTTTAACCGGGGTAGTTTTTCCGGCGCGCCGGATTCCCGCGCGATGCAGAATGTCGTCACCGGGCAGAGAGTGCACTGGGGGTTTTGGCGCAGGCAGACGGTGGCACCGAGCTCCATCATCGCCTGGTTGTGGGTGCCGGGGTGGGAACCGACGATGAGCGCATCGGCAAGCGGAGTGAAGTGTTTGACCGCCGCCGTGCCGTCGCGGAAGAGCCGGGATTCCTTGGTCAGCCGGGCGAGAATGCGAACCACATTGCCGTCGACCACGGCAGCGGTTTTGTCGAAAGAAATGCTCGTGATGGCCGCAGCCGTGTAGGGGCCGATGCCGGGCAGTTCCTGCCATTCCGCCGGGGTGCGTGGCTCAGCAGGAAGTGTGGTGAGGATTTGGGCGAGTTTGTGGAGATTGCGGGCGCGGGAGTAGTAGCCCAGGCCTTCCCAGAGTTTCATCACCTTCGCTTCGGGCGCGCTGGCGAGGGCGGTGAAATCGGGGAGTTCCTCCAGCCAGCGGGCAAAGTAGGGGAGCACGGTGACGACCTGCGTCTGCTGCAACATGAACTCTGATACAACCGTCTTGTAGAGCGAAGGAGCATCGCGCCAAGGCAGCTTCCGTTGGTGGACACAATACCAGCCGCGCAGGGCGGCTTGGAACTTGTCCCGGCTGGAAATCAGGTCGATGGTATTGGCCACAAGAAACACAAAAAGGGCACAAAAGTCAGACAGTGGAAAGAGGACAATTTCTCTTCGTGCTTTTTTTGGGTTTTTATGGCCAGCTCTGCGCCATGGCAAAAAAGCAGGACCCAGATTCCGACGAACCGAAGAAGATTACCAGCTACACGATCAAGCTCGACGATGCGCAGATGGAGAAACTGCGGGCTGCCTGTGCGGCCAAGCACTGGGGGACAGCCGATGTGCCATATGCACGGTTCGCGTTCAAGGGGCCGAAGGTGAATGTGACCGCCTACACGAGTGGCAAGGTGGTGGTCGCGGGGAAGGAGACCGAAGATTTTGTGCAGAATGTTATCGAGGCCGAGGTGACGGGCGCGCCCAAGCTCGGCTACGATGGGGTCTTGCATCCCGACTGGTTTGAGGCACACGCCGGATTGGACGAGAGCGGCAAGGGCGATCTCTTTGGTCCGGTGGTGGCGGCGACGGTCATTGCGGAGCAGGAGGCGATCGAGGCCTGGCGCGCGGCCGGAGTGCGGGACAGCAAGAGCATCGCCGATGGGCAGATTTTAAAACTGGATGATCTCATCCGGGGCACGTCCGGTGTGGTCGTCGAGACGCGGAACATGACCATGGCCGACTACAACCATGTAATGGCCCGACCATACGCCAGTCTCAACCGGCTCCTCGCGCAGCATCACGCGGACGCGTTAGAAGCGGCGTTGAAAAAAAAGTGGGTGCCGCGCGGGCTGCTCGACCAATTTTCCAAGGAACCGCTCGTGCAGCGCGAAATGAAGAAGAAGGGGCTGGAGCGCTTCAAACTCGAGATGCGAACCAAGGCGGAGGAGGATCCGGTGGTTGCGGCCGCTTCCGTCGTGGCGCGGGCGGAGTTTGTCCGCGTGATGCGGAATCTTTCCCGCGAATTCGGAGACAAGCTGCTCTTCGGTGCCGGCGCGAATGCGAAGGCCCAAGCCTCGCTGCTCATCGAGAAATTCGGCGCGCGGGCGCTGGGGCATTTCGCGAAGCTGCATTTTCGCACCTGTTATGAAGTGGTGGCGGCGGCGGGCAAGCTCGACGAGTTGCCCCTGCCGGTGCCGAAGGAAAAGACCGAGTGGAAGCGGTGAAGCCGAGGGGAAATCGATTTTGATTGCGAGGGATTGCCGCCGCACATTTCGTCTCGGGGTGGGCCAGCGGGTGTCGGAACGATGGTATGCCGGCGCTTCTCAGAACCCGCCAACTGGCGAAGGTACTTGGTGAATGCTCCGTTCTCACCTTCAAGGTGGGTCGGGAGCGGCGATAGGGAAGTGCTCCTCTTTGTATTTCTCCACGAGCAACGCCCAAAGCTCCAGTTCGGCTTCGCCGGGTGATGCCTTGTCCATCAGCGTCTCGATGTAAGCGAGACCGATTGGTGGCCGCGTTTGGTTTTTGAGGACTTTGGGTTTCATGGGGTGGGTTAAATGGTAGCGGCGTCGATCTTGTCGCATTCGGCGTGGGTGCCGATGAAACCGATTAAGACAGTGCCGGCATTGTAATGGAGCCGGACGATGAGCCCATAAGTGTTGCCATTGATATTAAAGATGACGCGGTTACGGGGCAGGGCATCGGCAGAGCGGTAAAGGGCTTTGATTCCGGCGAATGATTTCCAGCGGTTCGCTTTGGCTTCGTGATACCAGGCCCTGAGCGGTTGTTCGGCGGCAATCCGAAAAAGTCTGGACTGCCATTATGGCCGCATCTGGCCCGCAGTGTGCCTGAGCCGAAAACCATGGTCTGGCCTTGCCCGACTTCTTTTGGTCTGTGGTGGCGCCCGGGCTCGGTTCCGTTATGTTGATCGACGATGCCGGCATCCGATTCCGCTGCGAACGCCACCCACCAGGACGAACGTCTTCCCGACGAGCTCTCCGAGGCCGGTGTCTATGCCACGACGCAAGAGGGCTTCGATCACAGTCTCGTCGTTCTTGCGCTCGGGTATGCTTGTTGGCTGATGCCATTCGACACCGGCTACCGATTGCTGGTGGAAACATCCCGGGTCAACCGGGTGCACGCGGAGCTCATGCGTTACGATCGCGAATGCGTGGGTTGGCCGCCGCCGGTCGCGCCCGGGGGACCGACGATGGCGCGTTTGGATTTTGTGACGCCCCTGCTCTGGGCGCTGACGGTGCTGGCGGTGTTTCGGGGCCAGTGGCTTCACCCGGAGTGGACGGACGCGGGTGAGCTCGATCCTGCCGCGATGTTTGATCATGGCGAAGTGTGGCGGGCACTGACCGCACTTTTTCTGCACGCGGACTCGGCGCATCTCGGGTCAAATCTGTTCGGCGGCGTATTCCTGTTTGCCGCGGTTCTGTCTGTCTTCGGCCGGGTTCGGGGCTGGCTGTTCATCGCCCTGCCGGCCGTGGCCGGCAATCTGGCGGTTGCGGCAATGCATTATCCTGAACCCTACCGTTCGCTGGGCGCCTCGTCCGCAATCTTTGCCGCACTCGGCCTTTTGACCGGCCGGGCTGTACGCGTGGCTGGTGGCAGGGGGCATCCGCATCGCTGGCGGACGCTGTTTGTGCCGTCCGCAGCCGGTCTCACCGTCCTTGCGCTCTATGGTGCGGGTGGACCGCTGGTTGATGTGCTGGCCCATGTCACCGGCTTTGGGGCCGGACTGCTGCTGGGTCTTATCGCGACCCGGACAGCGGCCCTGGCCTCGAAATAATAAAGCAGCGTACTGGTTCAGGCTGCGCGTCCCTCTTCGACGTCACCTCGTTGGAACGTCGATCGCCTCACCTGCCGACTGCATGCGCGCGCTGCTTCCCACCGCCGGCGAGCTTGGCGAAGAAGTCGTGGATGCCCTTGTCTCCCATCTTATAGGCGTCAGCGAGCTCACCGGCGCGCGTGGCAAAGACAACTTTTCCTTCCGAATTCAGAATGGCGATGGCCGGTATGCCCTGCTTCAGCGGCACGCCGTAGATTTCGGCGATCTCGACGTTGTGATCGAGACGCCCGACGTTGACCTTAACCACCTTGAAGGACTTCTCGATGAGCGGGGCCGTGGTGCCGCTCTTGAACGAAGTGTCCAGGGCCTTGCAGTCGCTGCACCAGTTCGCACCGAAGACGACGAGCACCCGGGTTTTGGAATCCTTGGCCGCCGCCAGTGCGGCCTTGATTTCGCTGCGCGCATCGGCCGCCTCGTCGTACGGGCCGGTTGCGGCATAGGCGGCGAAGGAAGAGGTCAGGGCGATGAGGGTGAGGAGGCGGCGCATGGTATTCCACTACGGTGTTATGAATTACCGGCATCGCCAGAGGTATTTCGTCGCCGGCAATCAGAATGCAGGATACGCAGTCCAAAAACAGTTCTTCTGCGACTGAGAACGTGCCCGTGCCTCATCTACAGAATCAAGCCGTGGCGTCGTAAGATGAACCTACTGATTGCAACATTTCTAACCTGACTTTCGCAAGCTTGCCTCGCAGGTAAAAAACAGGGCGCGATGCACACCAGGAATAGGGCGTGTGGCTCCGCCGATTGAGGCACTTGTCAAGAGTCAGAGAGACCTGGCGTCATAAATTTGACCAACTCCTGCAGGTCTTGGAACGATGGTTTCTCGCCGGCAGTTAATGGCCGATGTTGCGCGCAATGAGTTTGCTTCCGCGGACGATTTTGTTGAAAACAGACGCGGCGGTTCCGGCCATCCAGCCGGCACACGATCAACCCCCAGTCCCCACGAACCCCATGAACCGACGGCGTTTTTTGCAGACATCGTTGCTGGCGGCGGCCCTGACTCCGACGGCCAGGGCGCTTGACCCCAACCCCGAACGCTCCGGCACCGGCTTCAAGGTCGCCGACGGGCACAACCGAACCGGCGAGGATCTGCTCATCATGGGCGGACGCTTTGACCTGAAGGTCTCGGCGAAGGATAACGGCGGCGAATTCTGTCTCTACGACACGCTGCGGCGGAGCAAGGGCGGCCCCGCCTTGCACCGGCATCATGCCCAGGACGAGTGGTTCTATGTCCTCCGCGGTGAGTTCATCGTCCAGGTTGGCGAGGACACGCTCAGGCTTGGTCCGGGTGACTCGGCGTTCGCACCGCGCAAAATACCGCATGCCTTCGCCATGGTGAGCGAGGGGGAGGGGCAGATGCTCGTCATGTTTTCCCCCGCCGGTTCGATGGAGGATTTCTTTCACCAGATGGCCGGATTCGGGAAAGAGATCCCCAAGAACCAGGAGATCGTCATGAAGCAGCTCTGGGCTGACCACGGCATGGAGATTGTCGGCCCGCCACTGAAGTTCTGAGGTGCCGTTGGGCAAAGCTCATCGGCAAGGTTGTCAAAGGAACTTTGCCCGGATGGGATGATCCGGCGATAGGCAACGAGGCCGGTCCCAGCAACCCATTGGTAAGAAATTCCCTCTTGGCCGGAGACGCACGATAAACCGGCTCTCGTCGGTTGAGAGCGGAACAATCCCGCGATCCGTCGACGGCCCTGATTGGGGCGCAAATTCTTGCTTTGCTGTGGATGTTGGCGGTGGGGCCGCTCGCCATGCTGGTGCTTGCGCTCGCTGACACGGGACGGGGACGCTTGTTTGCCGTCACGGCTTTGCTGGGCGCCACACTCCCTCGGTCTGCGATTATCAAACGTCACGATGGTAGCGAGGACATAGTGATTGTAGATCGCGGCAATGGCCGCGGCGTCAGCGGGATCGGCGGGACGGCTCATGAGATTGCTAGAGAAATGTTATGGACTGATGCCAAGTTCGCGCAGTTTAGCTTCAGCGGCGGCGGCTTCATTCGGGCGTTGGTGGGCTCGGCCCAGTTCGACGGCTCGGCGCAACCATGATACGGCCAGCTCGCGCTGATTTTGCATTGGGTAGAGCGTTCCAAGTTTTAGCCCCACGAGGAGAAAAGTTGGCAAAACTTCCGACGTAGTTGTGTCTGTGCGATGCAATTTGGCATAGAGTTCATATTCTCGAATGGCTTGGGGTACATTACCAGCTTTCTCAAGGGTCTCACCCAAGTAGAGATGGAGTTGCGTGTTCTCCGGTGCGAGCCGAAGCGCCGTCTCAAAACGTTCAACAGCCTTGGCCTTGTCGCCATTCCGCGAAGCGAGGATGCCACTGTTCACAAGCATTACCAAGTCGGGACGGAACAAGGTGAGCATGCGGTCGTAATGGGCCAGGGCGGCGGCGGTGTCGCCACTGCGATAGAGCAGCTCGCCCAGCAAATGCTGTGCGGGAATGTTGTAGGTATTAATCGCGAGGGCTTGGCGCAGTTTGTCGATCGCGCTGGCTGTTTCACCCTTGGCGGCGAGTGATTTGGCCTGCAGAAAGTATGTGCGGGTGTCATTGGGATTGATCCGCTGGGCGAGCGCCAAGGCAGATTGGCCGGTATTCCTAAGCGTCAGCCAGAATTGTGTCTGATCGAGTGCCGCCAATAAAAGCAACGTTACCGCGAGAGAATAGCGCAACCAACGTGCCCGGTTGCCCGGACCGAACATCCAGCCCAGATAGGGCCGGGCGTCGGCGTCATGATGGACGTTGCCCTGCTCGGCAAGCGGAGGATTGCGACCAAGCAGCAGACGGGCAATGCGTCCGTCGCGAAGCTTCCAGATGGCGCCGTCGAGGATGAAGTGGTGCAGATTGATCAGGGCGGTAAAGATGAAGAAACTTTCCACGAGATCGTGTCCGAAAAACCGGCTGGCCAGCCAGGGCCCCGGGAGAAATAGCGCGATGCCGCCGAGAACCAGCAGCACATAATAGGGACTCCAACGAAACCTCGTCGGGGACGGGAGCCGGAGGGAGGTCACTCCGGCTCCTGCTGATTCGGTTTCGCGCTTGGTGTAGTAAGTGGTGATCCACAGGTATTGGGCACAGTGCATGAAAGCCAAAATGCCGGCACTGGAATAGGTGGTGGGGAATTGCAGAGTGGTGAACTCGCGCAGCAATTCCGGCAACAGGAACCACAGGAACTGGGTTGCAAACAAGGTGAGTGGCCCGGCCATGGCGCGCCAGCCGATCTGCCGCACCAGGCGGTAGTGGCCAATCACGCCAGCGAACAGATACATCAGAAAGAAAAAAAGCTTCCCGGCGCGCGCGGTGAGCTCAGGAATGGGCAAAATCAAAAGCGAAGGCTGGCTGGCGGTTCCGGTATTGTGCAACGCGAGGAACCACGCCGCATAGGAGGCGAAATACGACCACCAGATCAATTGGCGGTCGTCGTCCGACGGCTTGGCCCCGGCCCGTCGGGCCAGCATTATGGAGATGCCAAAGTTTTGTCCGGTGTAGTGCCAAGGGCTCCAGGTGAGATAGGAAGTGAGCAGCCACGGGAAAAGTGCCGGAGCCAGGTGAACCACCAGCGCGGTGAGCGCGATGAAGCTGGTGAGATAAAGGGTGAAGAACCGATATTTCCGGAAATCTTCCGGCGTATGGTAGGCGCGGTAGACCGTCGCCATGTAGTGCGGCTGATTGCAGAACACCCCGAGAAAATAGAAAACAAACGACACATGCACGGCATCCCGCTGCGCGAGATAAAAGGTGACGGCCAGCAACGGCAACGACCACGCGCCGCATCCGATCAGCAGATCGACCGCCGGATTGAAGATCCACTGATTCGCCTTCGGCTGAATGGCTATGTCGGCAGTCTTCAAGATGAAGTGGGGGGTGGGTTTTTCGCAGCCGGCGCGAGGTGCCCCTTCGCCACGGCTTCGTCGATCATGCGCACGGCGTATTGCCAGATCGTCACTGAGCCGTCGGCGACGTGGGCGTTGCGGGCGAGCACGCGGTCTTGGGTGACACCGTGCTTTTGCCAGGCATAGCCTTCGGTCAGGCAGTTGAGCAGCATGGGATGAAAGCGGTCGCATGCGGAGGCAAATTTGGCCTCGGGTGTTTTCTTTTCCTCAAACTCGTCCCAGAGCATGAGGAACTCGCTGGTCTGGTCGGGCGGGAGCAGGCCGAAGATGCGGTCGGCCGCCTTCGCCTCGCGCTCATGCTGGTCGGCCATGTTTTTCGTGTCATAGGCAAACGTGTCGCCGGCGTCGATTTCCACAAGATCATGGATCAGCACCATTTTGAGGATGCGCAACACGTCGAGCGGCTGGTGATTGCTGTGCTCGGCGAGCACGATGACCATCAGCGCGAAGTGCCAGGAATGCTCGGCGCTGTTCTCCGCCCGGTGGCTTTGGGTGAGGAGGGTCTGCCGGAAGATTTCCTTCAGCCTGTCGGCTTCGATGATGAACCGCATCTGGCGCTCCAAGCGCGCTGCGGAGGAAAGGGGAGAGGGAGTGCCCACGGAAGACACCAAAAACCTAACGATGGCAAAGCGCAATGCGGGAGCACGGGGATTTGTGCAAAGTGCGCCAGACCGCGAAACAAAGGCGAGGTGCGGCCCCGCCCTGTCTGCGGCATCACTGCGATCTGCTTTTACGAACCACGCTGGTTCGCTGCTTTGTTTGCGTTTGGGGTCCCGGGCAGCGTGGGCGGGAGCGTACGCATCAGGCCGGCGGATATTTCCACCGGTTTCGACTCCAGCTTCAGCGTGGCTGGCGTGAGGCCTTCGCGCGTCGCGGTGACGGTGATGGGACCGGCGCTCATCGTGGAGCGGATGGCCACGCGGTTGATGCCGCACTCGGTGTCGAGCCAGAGATTGTTGGTGGAGTCGAGCTTTGCGGCGTTCAAGCCGCCGCGCCAGACGACCGGGCCCGTGACCGCGAAATCCACCCGCGCTTCATCCGTGGGGCAGCGGCGGCCTTGCGCATCCACGACCTCGAAATCGATGAGGGCCACATCGCTGCCGTCGGCCTGCAAGCCTTGCGGCCCGGTGTGCAGCGTGAGCCTGATGGCCTTCGCTTCGCCGGCAGTTTGAATTTCCTGCTGGGCGACAATTTTTCCGTCCTTCGTCGCGACGGCCTTGATGGCGCCGGGTGAAAAAACAACATCGGGAAAAGCGTAGATGCAGCCGGTATCCGGGCCCGCGGCCATCTCGGCGGAGCCCATGGTCCGGCCGCCGAACGTATCGACAAATTTGAACGGTTTGTTTGCCGTGCCGACGGATTTTCCATTGACGAACAGTTCGACCTGGTCGCAGTGCGTCGCCGCCACATACATCGTCTTTTTTGTATCGGCGGGATAATTCCAGTGGCCGATGATATGGATGTCCGGCTGCTCGTTCTGCATCACCCGTGAGACGTAGAACATCGATTTTGGCAGGCGTACGCCATCCAGTTTGCCACTCACGCGCAGGACATAGCTGCCCTGCTGGCGGCCGTCGGCATCGGAGTCCGTCAGATAAATCGAGCAATAGGCGGACCATTTCGAGTGGGCGGGGTCAGGGTTGTCGATGCGGTTGCGCACGTAACTGGCGTAACGTGTTGCGCCGGCGAGGCAGAAGGTCTCGGAGTTCCAATGCCAACTGTCGACGGGCCGGCCATCCTTCGCCGTGCCGGCCTTGGGCTTGAACCCGAAATGTGGCGGCGAGTATTCATCCCAGACGTTGCGGCCGGCTTCGTCGCGGAAATCCTCCGTCTCGATCAGCGGCGCCTTGTCGCGGCGGGAAATGCTGTAGCCGCGGAAAATATCATCACCCTCGATCTTGTCCGTCTGCGGCGCCTGGGCGACCATGACGCCATACCATTCAGACATCGGGGTGAGCAGCTTGTTGAGCTCCGACTGGTCGTTGTCGCGCGAGCCCATGACCCGGCCGCCATGGGGGTCGAGTTCCTTGCGCATCGCGACCATCTGCACCATCTGCTCGGGCGTGATGATGGTGTTGCCCGCTTCCCAGAACAATGTGCTCGGGCTGTTGCGGTAAAAAATCATGGTGGCGCGCATGACTTCGGCGCGCTGATCCCACTGGCGGCCGGTGACGAGGCGTTCCTTGTCGCCGGCGGGGCAGACTTGCACGATGCCGAGACGGTCGCACGCGGCGGAGTCGGCGCGTTGGGGCGCGACATGCATCCAGCGCATGTAATTGCCGTTGGTCTCGCGCAGAAGAGCGAGCGTGTAATCGTGCAACCAATCGGGATAGGCCCCGGCGAGGCCGGCCCAGTCGTTGGCGGAGCGTTGGGCGTAGCCGGTGAGCCAGACGAAACGGCCGTTCAGCCACACGCCGCCGGTGCCGGCGCCGCCCTTGAACTCGGTCTGGCGAAAACCGGTTGTCGTCTCGCACACATCCGCCACCTTGCCGTTCACCGTGAGAATAGAATAGACGTGGTAGAGATGCGGGTCGTTAACATCCCAGAAGTGCGCATCGGCCAGCGGACCGGAGGCGGTGAAAACCTCGGACTGGCCGGCGACGAGATCGGAGGTGTTGCCGTCGAGCTTGGCGCGCACGACGCCAGCGGCGTCCACCACGACGACGGAAAGGGTGATCGAGGCGTAGTCGTTCGTCTCGTTGACCACTTCGGACTCCACGGTCACGTTCGCCGATTTTTTCTTCAGGTCGATCGCATCGGCGTACACATAGACGCCGGTGGTCCGGAGGTTTTCGTAGAGCGGCAGGGTCTGGTAGACTTTCCCCGCCATGATCAGGGTGGCATCGCGGTTGAGCCCGCCGAAGTTGGGGTTGAAATCCTTCGCGTTCCACTGGAAGGGAGTGCCCGTGGCCTCCTCTTTGTAAGTCGGACTGTTGTCCACCTGCACGGCGAGGACGTTTTCTTCGTCGCCGAATTTGGCGAACTTGGTGATGTCGAGGCCGAGGGGCGTGACGCCGTTTTCATATTTGCCGACGGGCTGGCCGTTGACCCAGAAACGGCCGGCCTGGCGCAGGCCGTCGAACTGGAGGAAAATTTTCTGGCCCTCGGCGCTGGCGGGAAGTTTGAAATGCTTCCGGTACCAGCCGATGCCGAACATTTTCTCGCTCTGGTCGCCGCCGCTGTGGCTGATGTAGGCGCGATAGGTGTCGGTCTCGTTCCAGGTGTGCGGCAGGCTGACACTGGCCCACGCGGAATCGTCGAACGCGGGCTGATCGGCGCCGGCGGCGTCGCCGAAGGAAAATTTCCAGCCGGGATTAAAATTGTAGGTCACGCGGGGTGTGGCCGGCGGCTGATAAACGGCGGCCGGCGCGGCGCGGAGGAGCAGGGCCGACAGGCCGAGCGTGAACAGCAGGAGGGTGAAGCGGGTCGGATGTTGCATGGACGGGCGGGGAATGTTTTGGGAGGCTAAATAAAATTGCGGCTTTGGTCGCGCACGGAAGTGAAGGGCTCGGGGGACGCCGGCCCGCCTGAAAGGAGAAGACTATTTTGCCTTGGCGATTTCAACCGCATAAACGTGGCGGACGCCAAACATGTTGCCGGTGAAGATCACCCATTTGTTGTCCGGTGTGATGGAGAGGTTGGGTTCCACACCGTGCTTGCCGGTGACGTAGTTGTGCTTCGCCATGTTGACGAGTTTCTCCCGCGCGACGGTGCCGTCGGGTTGCGGCGTGAAGAGATTGATCCACATGCCGTCCTTGGCGTACGCGACTTGGGTGGGATCGCCGCCGTCGCCGGCGAAAAGTTTGCCGTCCCAGGAGACGTTATAGTGGACCGACCACCAGTCGCGCTCGAGGTGGTAGCGTGTCTCCCGGCCGGTGGCGATGTTCACACCGGCGATCCAGAACTGCTCGCTGCGCGGAGTTTGCAGATCAAACCAGATCATGCTGCCGTCGTGGCTCCAGAATTCGTGGCCGGCGATTTCCAGATCCATGGTGCGGCGGTGCATGAGGCGCTGGGCGCTGCCGTCGGTGCGGATGGTCCAGACGCGGTCCACCTCGTGCCAGGTGCCTTCGTGACAATACAGCAGCAGCGCGGGATCGGCGGGGGAAAATTGCAGGTGATTGAGCCAGGCATACTGGTAGCCGGTGGTGTTTTTTTCGCCGGTCTTGAGATTGGTGAAAACGAACGCCATCGACTCGGGGTTGAAAACGCGGCGGGCAAGTCCGTCCTCTTTTTGCGCGGCGTAAAGTTGGTCGGGAGTGAGATCCTCCGGTTTTTTGCCGGGAAACATGCGCTGGATTTGCGGCACGAAGACGTGCTCGGGCGGTTTGGGCGTATGGCCGGTGGGGTCCACCTGCACGACAGTGGCGACGGCGAATGTCTCGTCGGCGTTGATCGTCGAGTTGCGGGAAGTGGCGTTCGGTATTTCGCGGATGGCCCCGGTGTCGAGATGGGCGGCGAAGACCGGTGTGGCTGGCGGGGGCGTAAAGCCGTTGCGGTTGCCTTCCCCCGGAGGGCTGGACGAAGGCGGAGCCCCGGGATTAACCGGGGATTCGGCGGACGAAACGGGCGGGCGGGGGCCCTGATGGCCGCGGGTGAAATAGATTTCGCGGGTCCGGCGGGCGATGGCCACGGCATTGGCGTCGGGCACGGCAAGGTGCATTTTGCCCGCTGGCGTGCCGATGGCCTTGACGTCCACCACGGCGATGCCAGCAGGGGTGTTGAAGATCAATTTGTCGCCCTCGGGCGAATACGTGTTTTGGTGAAAAGTCAGTGTGCCGCTGCCGGGCGTTTCGGAAAGTTGCACCACGCGGTGGCCGGTGTCGGGGTCGATCCAATCGGTGGGTGGCGCAGCGGGCGCGGGTGTGGCAGGAGCGGGGGCGTCGGCGGCACCGATGCGCAGGGCGAGCAAAAGAGACAGGAGCAAGGCAGACTTTTTTGAGTTTGGCATGAAAGGAGGAAATGGCCGAATACGACGGGCAGGCTGCGCTGGGGATTCAGTTTTTTGAACAGGGTTTGCCGCACCGCAGCGTCAAGCCGGCAAAGCAAGACCGATCCCGCAAATATTGTCATGAAAAAAAATAGCCGGACACACACGATTCTCCAGTAGCCGGGCTTTTGGCGGGGGTTGATTTGCGTCATACTGCCACGGTTCGGCCGATCGCTGCGCCTGCGGGGTTGCTTTTTGGGGGTCGGCTCTGCTTGGCTGGATGTTCCATGAAAATCCTCGTTGCCGATAAGATCTCACCCAAGGGAGTTGCCTACCTGCGTTCGCAGCCGGGCTTTGAAGTCATCGAGGCCTACGGCTCTTCCTCCGCGAAGGTTTTGGAGCTGGTGAAGGATGTGCACGCCATCGCGGTGCGTTCGGAAACGAAGATCACCGCCGAGGTGTTTGCGGCCGCACCATTGCTCAAGGTCGTGGGACGTGCCGGCGTGGGCGTCGACAATGTCGATGTCGAGGCCGCCACCGAGCGGGGCGTGATTGTGATGAACACCCCGTCGGGCAATACGATCGCGACGGCGGAACTGACTTTCACCCATATCCTCTGCGGGGCGCGTCCCGTGCCACAGGCTGCCGCTTCCATGAAGGCGGGGCAGTGGGACCGGAAGAGTTTTTCGGGCATCGAACTTTTTAAGAAAACGCTCGGCATTGTCGGTCTGGGCCGGATCGGCACAGAGGTGGCGAAGCGCGCCCAAGCTTTCGGCATGCGCGTGCTGGCTTTCGATCCCTATCTCGCCCCGAGCCGGGCCAAGGCCATGCAGATCGAAGGGGTGACCTTGGACGAACTGCTCACGCAGTCGGACTATATAACCGTACACATGCCGCTCACGGAACAGACCCAATACATGATCGACGAGGCCGCACTGGCCAAGTGCAAGAAGGGTATCCGGCTCTTCAACTGCGCGCGTGGCGGCATCATCAAGGAATCCGCGCTGATCGCCGGCCTGAAGTCGGGTCATGTCGGCGGAGCCGGCCTGGACGTGTTTGAAGACGAGCCGCTGGCGGCCGACAGCGAACTCCGCAAGTTCCCCAACGTTAATCTCACTCCACATCTCGGGGCCTCGACCAACGAGGCGCAGGAAGCAGTCGGCATCGAGGTGGCCGAGCAGATCGCGGATGTCTTGAACGGCGGCGTCATCCGCAATGCCGTCAACATGCCGTCACTCGATGCGAATACGCTGAAGGTGGTCGGGCCTTACCTTAATCTCGGTAGCAAACTCGGCACACTGGTGCAACAACTCGCCACCAATCGCGTGGAGCGGTTGCGGATCACCTATCTCGGAAAGATCAATGATCTCGACGCCAATCCCGTCACCCGTTCCATCCAGCGTGGTTTCCTCAGCCGCATCAGCGGGGAGAGCCTGAACTTCATCAACGCGCCCGGTGTTATGCAACGCCTCGGCATGCAAGTGGAAATCATCAAATCCAATCTCGAGGCGGACTACACCGAGCTCATCCAGGTCGAGGGCGTGCAGGCGGATGGCACGGTGGTGTCGGCTTCCGGCACTCTGATTGGCAAGGGAAATAATCCGCGTCTGGTCGCGTTGAACGGTCGCGAGGTGGAAGCCGCTCCCTCGGGCAAGCTGCTCGTCTATGAAAACATGGATCAGCCGGGAATCATTGGCATGATTGGCACCTTGCTGGGCAAGGATAAGGTGAATATTGCGGCCATGTCCCTGAGCCGCACCTCAGTCGGCGGCACGGCGCTGGCGGTGCTCAATCTCGACAGCGAGCCCAGCGCGGCCGCGCTTAAGGAATTGACCGCGCATCCGGCCATCAAGCAGGCTCAGGTCATACACCTTTGATGGATTACTCACCCTACATCGTCGCTGCCGCTGTAGGTTATTTTCTCGGCTCTGTGCCCAACGGTTATCTCGTGGCCAGGGCGCACGGAGTCGATATTTTCAAGGTCGGCAGCGGCAATCCCGGTGCCACCAACGTCAAGCGTGTGCTCGGCGAACGCTTCGGCGAGAAGGGCAGGCGCGCGGGCAATCTGGTCTTCGTGCTCGATGCGGTGAAAGGCGCGTTGGCTGCGGGCTGGGTGTTGCTTTATCACCGTTTCGTCGCGGTGGATGGAAGTACGGACTTGGTTTCCTCGCCCGAGAATAATCTTCGGCTGGCACTGATTGGCGTGGTCGCCGCTGTGCTCGGCCACTCTTTCTCGATCTTCACCAAGTTCAAGGGCGGCAAAGGGGTCGCGACTGCCGCTGGCGGCCTCGTGGTCATGATTCCTGTTCCCTGCCTGATCGGCACTGCGGTCTGGGTGATTTCCTATTATGTCACCCGTTACGTTTCCTTGGGCTCCATTTTGGCGGCAATAGCGGTACCGGCGGCGGGTTGGTTTCAGGGCAATCCACTGACGCTGAATATCGTGGCCACCGCCTTGGGTTCCTTTGTCATTTTCCGGCACCGGGAGAACATCAGGCGATTGCTCAATGGCACGGAGAACCGGTTCGTCAAAAAAACCATTGGGCCGGATGAAAAGGAGAAATCGGGCGCGTAACCCTGGCCCGCACAGGGAGCCGTGGGGCGCGAGGTGGGCAGGCCCGCACAACGGCCTTGCCAAACCGCGCCCCGGCGGGCCAATAACTAGGGTTTAATTCCATGGCACTTATCGTTCAGAAATACGGAGGCACCTCGGTCGGCGACACCGACCGCATTAAAAACGTCGCAGCCCGCATCAAAGTGGCGCGCGACGAGGGTCATCAACTGGTTGTGGTCGTCTCCGCCCGCGCCGGGGTGACCAACGAACTCATTGCCCGCGCGAAAGCGGTCAATCCTCGGCCCGATACGCGCGAACTCGACATGCTTCTGGCCATCGGCGAACAGGAGACCATCGCGCTGACCGCCATGGCCCTCCATGCGATTGATGTTCCCGCGGTTTCCTACACGGGAGCCCAGGCGGGCATCGTCACCGATCTGGTCCACACCAAGGCCAAGATCACGAATATTTTTCCTGTCGCCCTCCGTCGTGATCTTGATGCCGGCAAGGTCATTATCGTCGCCGGGTTTCAAGGCATGAACGAACACGGCCAGATCACCACCCTCGGCCGTGGTGGCTCCGATCTGACCGCCATTGCGCTCGCCGCCGCGGTCCAGGCCGACAAGTGCGAGATCTACACGGACGTGGATGGCGTTTATACGGCCGATCCGCGCTATGTGAAGGATGCGACCAAACTCAATGAGATCAGCTACGATGAAATGCTCGAGCTGGCCAGCCAGGGCTCGAAAGTCATGCAATCGCGCTCGGTCGAATTCGCCAAAAAATACGGTGTCGTTTTTGAAGTCCGCAGCAGTTTTAACCACAACCCGGGAACCATCGTGAAAGAAGAAGTCGCCTATATGGAAAAGGTCATCGTCCGCGGCGTCGCCGTCGACAAGGACCAGTCCAAACTCGTCATCAATAATCTGCCGGACAAACCGGGCAGTGCCGCCGCCGTCCTCCGTGCGCTCGCCGAGGCCAATATCAATGTCGATATGATCGTCCAGAACGTCGGACAAAAGGGCGTGGCCAATGTCACCTTCACTGTGCCGAAGGACGATGCCCAGAACGCCGTCCGGGTGCTGCCGACGGTATTTGCGAAACTCGGGGGCGGAGAAGTCGCCGCGTTCGACAATATCGCGAAACTTTCCGTCGTCGGTGTCGGCATGCGCACCCACGCCGGCGTCGCCGCCCAGATGCTGGAAGCGCTGGCCGAGGAAAAGATCAACGTCGAGCTCATCGCCACCTCCGAAATCAAGATCACGGTGACCGTCCCGCGCGATCGCGCTGACGACGCCCAGCGAGCCGTGCACAAATCTTTCGGTCTGGGCAAGAAGGAGTGAAGTTCGACGAGATTGGATCAAATTTCTGGCTTGGTTGTAGGAGCGGCTTTATGCCGCGATTTCGACCGGCTATGGCGGCATAAAGCCGCTCCTACAGCAGACTTTCTGTTGGCCTGATTCAGAATACCTCGCTTAGCTCCGTCCCATCCCAATCGTGGCATGAAATTCATCAGCACCCGCGGCCAGACCGAGCCGCACACCTTTTCCCAGGCTGTCGCCGTCGGCCTGGCGCCGGATGGCGGGCTTTTCCTGCCGGAGAGCATGCCGGATATCACGCCCCGTCTCGCGGCGTGGCGGAATCTCAGCTATGCGGAACTGTGCCATGAATTTCTCGCCCTGTTCGCCACCGATGTGCCGGCGGAAGTTCTGGAGAGGCTCATACGCCGTTCGTATGCGACTTTCACCCATCCGGAAATCGCACCGCTGAAAAAGCTCGATGATCGTACTTATGTGCTGGAGCTGTTTCATGGGCCGACACTCGCGTTCAAGGATTTTGCTTTGCAGTTTCTCGGGAATTTCTACGGCTGGCAATGCGAGCAATCCGGGCGGAGCATCAACGTGCTCGGCGCCACATCGGGTGACACCGGTGCAGCCGCCATCCACGGCTTGCTCGGCAAACCGCGCACCGCGATTTTTATTCTCTATCCCGACGGTCGGGTCTCGCCGTTGCAGGAACGCCAGATGGCCTGCACCGGGGCGGCGAATGTCCATGCCCTCGCGATCGACGGTTCGTTCGATGACGCCCAGCTCGCGCTGAAGAATATTTTCGGCGAACGCGGTTTCTCAGCGAAACACCGGCTGTCTGCCGTCAATTCCATCAACCTTGCGCGTGTCCTCGCCCAGTGTGTCTATTATCTCTACGCTTGGTTGCGGATGCCGGAGAGCGAGCGACTCAACGTGGAGTTCGTCGTTCCCACCGGCAATTTCGGCAACATTTTCGCCGGTTGGCTGCTCGAGCGGATGGGCGTGCCGGTACAGGGTTTCAAGGTGGCCACCAATCAGAACGATATTCTGCATCGCTTCTTTCAGAGTGGAGAATACCGGATCGACAAGGTGCAGCCGAGCTTGGCGCCCTCGATGGATATTCAGGTGGCATCCAACTTTGAGCGGTTCCTTTATTACGCGATGGACGAGGATTCGGCCAGGCTTCGGGCGATCATGGCCGATCTAAAGACGAAGGGCGCCTACCGCTTTGAGGATTTCGATCGCGACACCTTCAGTTCATCCTGCGCCACCGATGCGGAGATCATTGGCCTCATCCGGCGGGTGCACGAGCGTTTCAACTATGTGGTCGATCCGCACACGGCTTGTGCCTTCAAGGAATTGAACCGCGACCGCGTGAGCATCGTTCTCTCCACCGCCCATCCCGCCAAGTTTCCCGCGGCACTCGTGGATGCGATTGGTACCGAGCCGACGCACCCAGCCCTGGACGCCCTGAAGTCGCGCCCCATCGTGAAGCACCGGCTCCCCGCCAACGAAGCCGCGATCCAGGCGTACATCGAGCAGCACGCGGTGTGACGGGGCCGGGTCAGGGGATCTGGAATTTTCCTTGCCACTCCCCGTCGGCATAAATTGGTTGTCCCCGCTTCGGCGGGGCGAATCGACCCCGCGCCCTAACCCGCCGGCCAGGGTTTTTCCCAAACTTTACCCCATGAAAACATTCGTACCAAAATTATGCGGCATCCGCCTTGCCTCGCTGGCCCTGCTGGCGGGTATCTTCCTCTGGGCCCCCGGCTCCATTCAGGGCAAGGAAAAGTGGGAGGCGATCGCTGCGGAGGATCTGGCGGCGACCGAATGCAAATCCTATCCCGGATCGAGTGCGGAAATCCTGTTTGACCGGCAGGTGCTTGATTCGTCGGGCAGGACACAAATCCAGCAGTTTTACCGCCGCTACAAAATCTACAGTTCCAAGGGCGCGGCCGAATCAGGTGTGCTCAACATCGATTATCCCGCGACGCACGATGTTTGGGATCTCGCGGCCCGCGTCACCAAACCGGGCGGGGCCACAACCGAATACGCCAAGAAGGATTTCTCCGAGAGTGTTGCCGTGAAGATCGGCTCGGTGAAAATGAAAAAGCTGACGATTGCGGTCCCTGATCTTGGTGCGGGGGATATTTTGGAAATGAGCTGGAGCCAGAGTGTGGACAGCGAAGTGGGCGAATACCAGTGGTGGTATTGTCAACGCACAATACCGGTGCGGGAATTCACCTTCTCGGTCAAATCAAGCCAGAATGATTTCAATCTGCTCTGGTTCAATGTCGCCAACGCCAAGATCGATCCAAACAGCAAATATGCGGGCAGACTGGTGATGAAGAATCTGGCCCCGTTTGTGGAGGAACCAGACATGCCGCCGCCGCGCGACATTCGGGGCTGGTTTCTGATTCTGTACCGGAACCGGTATATGCGCTGGTACGACAAGAAAGACGAGTTCTGGAAGCTGCTTTCCTCCTTCTACGAGGAAGAATTCCGGCTGGAGATAAAGCCCAACGGGGCCATCAAGGCGAAAGCCGCGGAACTGACCAAGGGGCTGGCCTCGGACGACGAAAAGCTGAAGGCGCTTTACGATTTCACCCAGATGCATGTCACTAATTTCGATTTTTTCAAAAGTGCCGAACTGGAGACGGCCAAGAAACACCTTGATGACAATGATGGAAGCCAGTCGCCGGCGCAGACCCTCGCCTTGAAAACCGGTTACACCGGGCAGGTGAACAATCTGTTCGCCTCTCTGGCCAAAGCGGCGGGCTACGATGTCCGCCAGGCCTGGAGTGCGTCGCGTTATGCCACCTTAAATGTCCAGCATCAAAATGGCTGGCTCTTTCTCCAGGACCACATCGTGGTCATCCGGCTGGGTAATGCCTGGCGGTACTATGCGCCGGGGGATTACTACGTTCCGGCCGGCATGCTGCACCAATCCAACGAAGCCGCACCCAGCCTGATTCTTGATGCGGACAAGGTGATTTTTGAAATGAACCCGACTTCCGCAGCGGACAAATCCCCCGTGCAGCGCAAGGGCCGGTTCACCCTGGATGCCGAGGGCAATCTCGATGGCGAGGTGGAGATCGCGATGTCGGGTCATGTCGGTGGCGGCAAGAAACAGGACTGGGCGGGCAAGCAACAGGACGAGATCGACACGGAATTCCGCCAGTCCATCACCAAGCGAATGTCGGCCGCCGAGGTAACCGATTTGCAATGGGAGAATTTGAAGGGAAACAAGCTGCCCTTGATCGTGCGCTTCAAGATCAAGATTCCCGCCTATGCCGATCTGGCGGGCGCAAAGATGATTCTTGCGCCCAACGTGTTTGAACACGGAGCCACCGCGATGTTCACTTCCGAGCAGCGGAAATATGACATCTACTTTCCCTATGCCTGGACCGAGCACGACGACATTGAGATCGCCCTGCCGGAGGGATATACCCTCGATGCCGGCAGTGCGCCGGCCAATGTGGGCAAGGCAACGGCATCTATTTTGGCGCGCTATCAGGTGGGTTTCAAAAGCAAGTCGCGCAAGATAGTCTACCAGCGGGATTTTTCCCTCGGGGCGGACGGAGCGGTCGCTTTCCTGTCGGCCAGTTATGCCCCGCTTAAAAAAACCTTCGATAATATCAACCGCTCCGACGAGCACACCTTGGTGCTGAAGCCGGTTGCCGCCCCAACAACTGAACCGGCTCCGGCACCCGTTCCGGCGACAGCCGCTCCATAAATCATATGAAAATTCTGCTGCGAACCGGCGCGATTGCCGGGTTTTTATGGATGACGGCATTTGCTTTGGCCGATGCCCCGGACTGGCTGCTCAATGCCGCAAAGGTTCCCACGCCGGAGCAGGCGAAGAAGGCTCCGGCGTTGGTGCTCTTGGATGAGCAAACAATCTCGGTCAATGCCAATGGCAGTTACGCCGAGGTCCATCGCAGGGTGGTCCGCATCCTCCATAACGCGGGTACCGAGGCGGCGACCGGCTCGGTGGCCTACCTGGCGACTGCCGATAAAATAGACTACGTCGGGGCATGGCTGGTGCGGCAGGAAAATACCGTTGAAACCCGGAAGAAAAGCGAATGGGCGGACGTTGCCATCAATGCTGCGGGTGCAGTCGTTGATGAACAGCGCGCCTGCGTTGTGAGCCTGTCGGACAAGGCGGTCGCTGCCGACATCTTTGGTTACGAAACCAGAAAACAGGGAACACTGCTGGTCGCGCAGCTCTCCTGGGATTTTCAGTCCGGCCTGCCGGTGCTGAGTGAGAAGGTAAAACTGACCCTCCCGCCCGGCTTCGGGATCGAGCAGAAGACCTCCGGCCCGATGCCGCTCACGGGCGATTCGTCACGCGGGCAAGTCTGGAGCTGGTCGCTGGGCGAACGTCCCTATCACCCGGAGGAACCATACGAACATCCGCAGGCGCGAACGGATGCCCTGTTGATGGTAAGATTGATTCCTCCCGCCGGTGCCGTTTTTGCCCCGCGCACTTTCGCCAGTTGGGCCGAGGTGGTGGATTTTTATCAAACTCTCAGCACCGGCCAGTGCGATACGAGCGCGGCCTTGGCGGCGAAAGTTCATGGGCTGGCGGCCAACCAGACGGATAAGCTGGCCAAAATCCAGGCGCTTGGCGGCTATGTCCAGAAGCTCCGTTATGTCGCCTACAACCAAGGCTTGCGCTTTGGGTATGGCTATAAACCGCGCAAGGCCTCGCTTGTTTTTTCCACCGGCTTTGGCGACTGCAAGGACAAGGCCAATCTGCTTGTCGCCATGCTGGGTGAGGCGGGCATCAAGGCCCACCTGGCCAGCGCCTTTCTCGGGCAGGACAGATTTATATTTCCGGATTTTCCCACCCCGGCCCAGTTCAATCATGCCATCGTGGCCATCGAGGTGGGGGAGGAGATTCAACTGCCTGCGGTGGTGCAGACAGAAAAATACGGCCGGCTCCTGTTCTTCGACGCCACCAACCCCTACACCAAGGTTGGCGACCTTTCCGACTCTCTCCAGGGCGGTTTGGTGCATGTGGAAATACCCGGCAACGCCACCCTGACAGCTTTGCCTCAATTCTCCGCGGAGGCGGATTTTTGCTATGAACGCCGGTTGGAACTCGCGCTCACCCCGGAAGGAGCGGCGCAGATTGCGGGGAAAGTAACGGCCGTCGGACAGACTGGCGCCCGGTTGCGCGGCCAGTTTGAACAGGCCAACATGCCCAAGGAAATGGAAGCAATGGTCACCGAGCAGTTGAACGACAAATTCCGCGGTGCCGCCGTGCTGGCCAAGCAGACCGAGGACGATCCTGTCAGCGGAAAATGCACGCTGGCGTTCACCTGTGTGCAGCCGAAGTATGTCCAGTGGCTTCAGGGGCAGACAGGCATCGTCAAACTCGATCTGCTGAGCCGGAAATACCTGCCGAATTTTTCGGAGAAGGAACGTCAACTGCCCATCGGCCTGCCTCCCTTGGCGATCAAGGACGAGATCGTGCTGCACATCCCGCAGGGCATGGTGGCCTCAGAGTTTCCTGCGGCGAGCTCGCTTGAGTCCCCGTATGGAAGCTGCGTCATCACCTGCGAGAGTGCCGGGGACACGCTGGTGTTCAAACGCCAGGTCGTGCTGAGAGAGTCCAGGATTCCGGCTGCGGACTACGACAAGCTCCGCAAGTTTTTTAGCGATATCGCCAAAGCCGATCGTGCCGCCGTGTTGCTCAAACGGCAGGGCTGAGCGGCAGATGCGCGGGTTGCGGCCAGTGAGAATTTGCCTTGCCCCGCGGAATTGCCCCTTGATGGTCGTGGTGATTGCGACCCCGCGCATTTTCCCAGAATGCACTGGGCTATGGGCGATTGCCCCACTCATTCTCCGTTTGTTTTCTGCTGCATGAAGATCAAGCCTTGCACTTCCCTTTTTCATCCACCGTTCGTCCAGTTGGCCATGATCATGGGCTGGTTGCTCTGGGGTCTGCCGGCAACGGCAGGCGGGAAAGAAAAATGGGAGCCGCTTGCCGCCGAAGACTTGGCGGCCACCGAGTGCAAATCCTATCCGGGCTCCAGCGCAGAGATATTGCTGGAGAAACGGGTGCTAAAAAATACGGGGTATGCGCAACTGATCGAGCATTTCCGGCGGATAAAAATTTACAGCCCCAAGGGTGCGAAAGAAGAAGGGGTGATCGGCATCGAATATGAGGCTAACGATGAGGCGTTCAATGTGGTGGCCCGGTTGACCAAACCGAACGGGATAAGCACGGAATATGGTCAGAAGGATTTCACCAAAAGTTCGCTCGTCAACTCTCGTTACACAAAACTGAATCTGCTGATTTTGGCTGTGCCGGATCTCGGAGTGGGAGATATTCTCGAAATAAAATGGACCCAAGAGGCTTGGCAGTCGAGATGGTGGTATTTTCAGAGTCCATTGCCGGTGCGGCATTTTGTTTTCACCTTGGCGGGGTCCAAGTCGGATTGCCAGTTGGTGGCTTTCAATTTGCCGAAAGGGGAGGATCAACCCGCGAATGCCAAACCGACGGTGTTGGAGATTAACAATATTCCCCCGTACATTGAGGAACCCCATATGCCGCCTCCCCGTGATGTCCGGGGATGGTTGCTGCTTCTGTATGTCGATTCCTTGGTCAAAGCGGATAAAAAAGACGCGGTATGGAAAGAAAGAAGCGGCATATGGGATGCGGAATTCCGTAATCTGACGAAGCCCAATGCAGCCATTAAAGCAAAGACCACGGAGCTGCTGAAGGATGCGACGGCCGATGACGAAAAACTCCGGGTTTTGTACGACTTTTGCCAGCAGGAAGTGACTAATTTCGACTATTCCGAATCAGCGGAATTGCAGATCGCGGAGGAAAAACTGAACAAAAGAAGCAGTCGGCAATTTCCGGCCGAGACTCTAAAATTGAGAACCGGATATTCCCATCACATCAACGAACTCTTTGCGGCGCTGGTCAGGGCTGCCGGTTACGAGGTGCTGCTTGCACGCAGTGCCAGCCGGAATGAAACACTCTTTGTGCGCCATAAGGATGGATGGCTTTTTCTGCCGGACGACATTGTGGTCGTGAAAATCGGAGAGTCGTTGCGCTACTACACGCCGGGTCACTACTACGTGCCGGCCGGGATGCTGGATCAGTCCAATGAATCCGCGCCAAGTCTCATAACGGATCCCAAGAAAATTATTTTCGAGACAAATCCGGTGGCGAGCGCCGCCATGTCTCCGGTGCTACGCCAAGGTCGCTTTGTCGTGGATGCGGAAGGCAGTCTTGAGGGCGAGGTGGAGATTAGCATGGGGGGCCACGCTGGCATCAGCAGGAAAGAATCCTGGCGTCTGGAACAGCAGGCCACAATTGACGCCGATTACCGGGCCGGCATCACCCGGCGTTTGCCGGCCGCCGAGGTGAGTGACCTGCAGTGGGAGAACATCAAAGGCAACAAACTTCCCCTGATTGTCCGGTATAAGCTGAAGATTCCGGCTTTCGCTGACGTGGCCGGTTCCAAGGTCATCCTTCCGGCCAATGTGTTTGCGCATGGTTCGCCCGCCGTCTTTGCCTCCGCGACGCGGAAGTATGCGATTTGCTTTGATCACGCCTGGAGTGAACACGATGATATTGAGATCACCCTGCCGGAGGGTTACACGCTGGAGGCGGGCAGCGCCCCGGCCAATATCGGCGACCCCGCTGGCATAGTGGGCGTTCGCTACCAGGTTAGCTTTAAACCCAAAGCGCACAAATTGATCTACAAACGTGATTTTGCCCTGGGTGGCAATGGGGCCATTGCATTCCAAGCGGGCAGCTATCCAGCCCTCAAGCGGCTGTTCGACTCGATTCAGCGTTCGGATGAGCACGTCCTGGCGTTGACACTGATGCCAGCGGTACCGGCTATGCCATCAGCGGGTTCTGCGCCACCAGCACCCTGATCGGTGGTGCTTGTCTCAGGTATCTTTTTTCCGTCTCCCGGCGGGCCCTCACGCTCACAACAAACTCATCTGCGAATCGTCGGCTGGTACGACGCTGATTTTCTTCTTCGGTTTGGCCTGCGGCGCGGCGGGCAACGTGACCGTCACATCGTCTGATTCCAACTGGGACAAAATCGTCTTGGCGCGATCAATCACGCTGAGCGGCAGGCCGGCGAGCCGCGCGACTTGGATGCCGTAACTGCGATCGGCGGCGCCGGGCACGACGCGGCGCACGAAAACGATCTCGTCGTTCCACTCCTTCACCGCGACGGAATAATTTTTCAGGCGGGGCAAATGTTTCTCGAGCTGCGTGAGCTCCTGATAATGCGTGGCGAAAAGCGTGCGCGGCCCGCGATCGGCGGAGCGGTGCAAATGCTCCACCACGGCCCAGGCGATGCTCAGGCCGTCGTAGGTCGAGGTGCCGCGGCCGATCTCGTCGAGGATGATGAGCGAGCGGTCGGTGGCGTTATTGAGAATATTGGCGGTCTCGTTCATCTCGACCATGAAGGTGGAGTTGCCGCGCGCGAGATCGTCGCTGGCGCCGACGCGGGAAAAAATCCGATCGACGAGTCCGATGCGACAGGCCTTGGCGGGTGCCCAACAACCGACCTGGGCCATGAGCGTGATCAGCGCGACCTGGCGGATGTAGGTGGATTTGCCGGCCATGTTCGGTCCGGTGATGAGGAGAACCTGCGCGTCGGTGGCGGAGAGTGCCGTGTCGTTTGGGACAAAGGTGTGGCTGCCGGCAAGGCCGAGGCGTTCTTGTCGCATCATCTGCTCGACCACAGGATGGCGGCCGTCGGTGATCGCGAGGGTTTCATTTTCGTCGAGCACGGGCCGGCAGTAATCCCATTCACGGGCCAACACGGCCCAGCCGCCGAGCACATCGAGTTCGGCGAGCGCATCGGCGATGCGGGTGAGAGTGGCGGCTTCGGTGAGGACGTCACTCACGAGCTTGCCGAAAAGCTCGAGTTCGCGGGCGAGGGACTTTTCCTCGGCAGAAAAGATTTCCTTTTCCTTCAGCTTCAGAGCTTCGGTGACATAGCGTTCGCCGTTGGCGGTGGTCTGCTTGCGGATATAGTCGGTCGGGACGAGGTGGAGATTCGCTTTCGTGATCTCGATGTAATAGCCGAAGACGGAGGTGTAGCGCACCTTGAGGCTCTTGATGCCGGCGCGTTCCTGCTCCTGGCGTTCGAGATCGGCGAGCCAGGTTTTGTTTCCCGAAGTGAGGTCGCGGAGACGGTCGAGCTCCGGATCGTAGCCGGTGCGGATGTAATTGCCGTCCTGGAGATCGTTCGGGAGCTCGTCGGCGAGGGCGCGGCCGAGGAGTTCGCGCAGCGCCGGAAGATCGGTGAGACGTTGGCGTACCTTGGAAACCTCGCCGCCGTGGCTGCCGACGAGATGGGCGTCGAGCAGATCGAGGCAGGCGATAATCGGCGGGATCTGAGCGAGAGTGTCGCGCACGCCGCCCAGTTCGCGGGGATTGCGCAGGCGGTTTTGGAGGCGGCTGAGAATGCGCGGAATGTCGCGGACTTTGTTGAGTAACTCGCGCAACTCGGCGAGATCGCTGGGCTGGCCGACGAATTCTCCCACGACGGTCTGGCGACGTTGAATTTCTGTCAGGTCGAGCACCGGGGCGGCGAGCCAGCGTTCGAGGAGGCGCGAGCCGGCGGAGGTCGTGCTGCGGTCGATGGCACCAAGCAACGAGGCTTCGCGTGTGCCGCGGATGGAGGCGAAGATCTCAAGATTGCGCAGCGTGGCGGGATCGAGGAGGAGCGTGCGGGCGCTGCGATATTCCTGGAGCGAGCGAAGGTTTTCGGGTTTCGCGCAGAGATTTTCGGTCGCGTAATAAACCACCGCACCCGCCGCGCCGAGAGCGGGATGCTGATGCGCGAGGCCGAAGCCTTGGAGGTTTAGCACACCGAGGGCATCCATTACCGTCTTGGCGCCGCTGCTGACTTCAAAGTGATAGCCGGGCAAATCGGTGACGAGGCGTTCGGCGCAGAAGTGCTGGAGCGCGTGCAGGGTGTGCTCCTCGTGCGGGGCGCTTTTCCATTTGTCGAGTTCTCCCTCGATCAGAACCAACTCCGCCGGATCGAGCGCCGTCAGGACGGGCAGGAGGTTTTCCGGCCGCGCATCGGTGGCCACGCGGAATTCTCCCGTGGACAGATCAATCCAGGCGGCATGCAGGCCGGCTTTATTGAACTCCAGCGCACAGAGGTAATGGTTTTTGGCGGCGTCGAGTTGGTTGGCGGAGAGGGTGGTGCCGGGGGAAAGAATCCGTGTGACCTGGCGGCGGACGAGTTTGCCGGCCTTGGCGGGTTCGGACTGGTCGCAGATGGCGACTTTCTTGCCGGCGGCGAGGAGCTTGGTGACGTAGTTGTCCGCCGCATGGAAGGGAATGCCCGCCATCGGCGTTTCCTGGCGCTTGGTCAGGGTGATGCCGAGGAGGCGCGAGGCCAGCTCGGCATCGGCGAAGAACATCTCATAAAAATCTCCGAGACGGAAAAGCAGCATCGTATTCGGCGGAAGGCCACGCTTGACCTCGAAATACTGTTGCATCATCGGAGTGAGTTTTTCGGACATGGGAAGCGGCGGAAGTATTGAGTAGCGGATAGTCAGGAGCGAGCATAGTGCGATGGCAAGCGGGAGCTGAAATTTCTACTCGCTCCTCACTACCCGCTACCCACTACTGAATCGCGTGAGCGTTCCACTTCATCATGTTGATCTAGGGGGGGAGGGTAAGCCGCCGCTGTTGTTGCTGCACGGGCTGTTGGGGTCGTCGAGAAACTGGCAGACTACCGGGCGGGATCTGGCGGCCCAATTTCACGTTTACGCTCTCGATGCGCGCAACCACGGGCGTTCGCCGCACGATCTGGTGATGAATTATGACGCAATGGCGGACGATGTAATTGCCTGGATGGATGTCCGGCAGATGGCCCAGGCGGTGATCGTCGGGCACAGCATGGGCGGCAAAACCGCCATGCGCCTGGCGTGCCGGCAGCCGGAGCGCGTGGCGCGGCTGGTGGTGGTGGATATCGCGCCCAAGGATTATTTCTGGATCGCGCATCGCGCCGAGTTTGCGGCCATGAACCAACTGGAGCTGGCCGGCCTGCAATCGCGCGCGGAGGCGGAACTGCGTTTCGAGGCGCTCGTGCCCAGTCTGGGCATGAGGAGGTTTCTCTCGACGAATCTGGAGCGCGGTGACGATGGGCGCTGGCGGTGGATGATCAACCTGCCGGTGTTGACCGAGGCGCTACCGGTCATGGAGAAAAACAGCCTGCAAGCTGCCGGCCGATTCGAGGGGCGGGTGCAGTTTATTGCCGGTGGCCGGTCAGCCTACGTGCAGGGTGAGGATCATGAGACGATTCGCCGACATTTTCCCCGGGCGCAGATCGACATCATTCCAGAATCAGGACACAACCCGCACATGGATACGCGGGAGGAATTCGTGCGGTTGATGAGGGAAATGGCAACGAAAGGGTAGGGCGGGACTGCCAGGCCCATTGTCAGAATATTTGCACTGCTGTACTTTCTGCGGCTGTTGTTACGTCGCGCCCTGCCCCAATTCAACGCGCTCATCCCTCCTGTGCCACAGGGGCGAGGCTGCCGGTGACCTGATCGCGGCTGCGCTGGGCGTGTTTCAGCCAGGCGCGCGATTTCCAGCGGCGATACATCAGCACGCCCCGCAGCCACTCGTCGACAGTCATGGCCATCCAGAGACCCGGCAGGCCCCAGCCGAGATGAACCCCAAGCAGCCAGGCAAGGGGAACCCACACGCCCCACATCGACAGAATCGCCATCGAGATGGGAAAGCCCACGTCACCCGTGGCGCGAAGGGAATTGATGACAATGATATTAAAAATCCGGCCGGGCTCCAAAAGAATGCTGATGCGGAGCAACACCGTGCCGCCGGCGATGATCACCGCATTGGTGGTGAAAACTCCGAGGATCAACGGCGCGAATGCCGCCACGACCAGGATGACGCTGATTGAAATGATGAAACCCAGGCGCAGACTGCGCAGCAATTCCTGATAGGCCTCCTCGAATTTCCCGGCCCCGACCAGATGCCCGATGATGATCTCAGTGCCCAGTCCGATCGAGACGCTGAAGAGGATCACGAACCACTGGATTTGCATCGTATAGGACTGGATGGCCACGCTGTCGCCGCCCATGCGGCCGACAAAGGAGGTCATGAGCATAAACGCGAGCCAGTAGGTCATATTCTCCCCGGCGGCGGGCAGGCCGATGCGAAGCACCCGGCCGACTTTGCTCCAGTCAATATTGACGTAATCCAAGACGCGCAAACGGAGGTGCGTCCGGTAATCGAGCAAGATCCAGAAGGCGATGCTCGCGCAGCAGCGGCTGAACACACTGGAGAGGCCGACCCCGACCACGCCCATCTGCGGCGCCCCGAACAGGCCGAAGAGCAAGATGCAATTGCCGCAGGCGTTGATGATGTTCTGTCCCACCGAGACAAACATCGCATCCCTGGTGTGGCCATGCGCCCGGAGGGTGGCGGCGATGGCCATGTTCATCGCCTCCAGGAAGAGCGAGCCGCCCATCATCGAGAGGAACGGGAGGGCGTAGGGCAGCAGTTCGGCCGGCAGATGCATCCAGCGCAGCAATACCGCGGCGCCCAGATATACGACGACACTCGCGGCGAGCCCGATCCAGGTGTTGACCGCGATGGCGCTGGTCGTCAGGCGGTCGGCGCCGGCCCGGTCGCCGGCGCCGAGATAATGGGTGATGACTATGCTCGAGCCGATGCCGATGAAATTAAACGCGATGATGAACAGGATGACGATCTGGTTGGCGACGCTGAGGCCGGCCACGGCATGATCCGAGACATGGCTGATCATGAAAATATCCACCGTGCCGATCAGCATCCGCAACCCCTGCTCGACAAAAATCGGCCAGGCGATGGCGAGCAGGTTGAGTTTGAGCGGAGTCGTGGACTTCATCGGCGAAGTTGGATCAGATACAGCCAATCTGTCCGAGAGCAAAGCGGATTCCTGCGCTCCCCTGTTGCACAGTACAGAAGCAGCGTCTGGTACAATTGCAGAGCGGATTTGAGATGAATCTTAGCGTTTCGACCACAGCCGCAGTGACGTGAGCAGGAAGTTCTCCAGGGCGGCGGCTTCGTTGAAGTTCAGGCGGAGGAGGCCGACGTCGTGTTCGAGCTGGCTGATCGAGGCGCCGAGCATCCGGCGGGCGGATTCGTCGCCGGCGGCGAGACGTTCGCGGGCGAACAGGCTGGTGGCGCGTTCGAGCTCGGCGAAGAGCTTGAAGCGGATTCCGTTGGTGATGCCGGTCTGGATGGCGTCGATCTCGTCGTCGTCTAGATCGGGCGGGACTTTTTCCTTCTGCTGTTTCCACACCTGCTCGGTGGCGGCGGAGAGCACGGCGTTGAAGCGGGTGATCAGACCGTAGACGGTAAGCACTTGGGCGGCGACACCACCTTTTTCCACTTTGCCGCTGGAAAGCTGGGCGAGCCAGCCGGTGTAGCTGGTGATGGTTTCCTTCCATTTCGTGCGGGTGGATTCGTCGGCATCGGCCAGAGCCTCGTGGCCGGAATCGGTGAAACGGAAATGCAGGCAGCGGCTGCGGATGGTGGGGAGCAGCGCGTAGGGGCGGGTGGTAAGCAGCAAGATCGTGGTGCTGCCCGGCGGTTCTTCGAGCGTCTTGAGGAAAATGTTGGCCGCAGAGATGTGCATGCGGTCGGCCTCGTAGATGACGGCGACCTTGCGGTGCGACACCTGTGGGGAAACCTGGATGGAGCCGATCAGATCGCGGGTTACCTCGGCGGAGATCTGCCGCATCTTGCCGGCGGGTCGGAGAGCGAAAAAATCGGGATGCTGCTTCGGCGGGAAATATTGTTGGGTGGCGGTGTTGGGCGAGGCGGCCTGATCCAGGCGGAAATCTTCACCGGCGGTAAAACAATGGGAGTTGAGCAGGCGGTCGGCGATCCCATGGGCGACGTTGGCGAGGGTGCCGAGGTTTTCGCCGTGGAGAATCAGGCTGTTGGCCAGACGCTGGCGGGCGATGGCGCGCTCGATGACGGTGACGGCGGGAGTGCCGGCCAAGGCGTCCGGCCAGGGAGTGGGGGCAGCGGGCATGGGTCAGCGGGCGCAGGACTGAGACGGACTCAGCCTAGGCGCTTCTGCACTTCGGCCCAGATTTTTTTATCGATGGCATCGGGAGTGTGCGTGCCGTCGATCACGACGACGCGTTGGGGCCATTCCTTGGCGAGGAGAAGGTAGCCTTCGCGGACTTTGTTATAGAAAGTGATATTCTGGCGTTCCATGCGGTCGGGCAGGTCGGAGGCACGCTGGCGGATGCGCTGGAGGCCGACTTCGGTGGGGACGTCGATGACGATGGTGAGATCGGGCATGACGTTGCCCACGGCGAAACGGTTGATTTCGTTGACGGGGCCGGGGGCAAGATTGCGGGCGATGCCTTGGTAAACCGTGGAAGAATCGAGAAAGCGGTCGCTCAGGACGATGTCGCCGCGGGCCAGAGCCGGGACGATAACTTCGCGGACGAGTTGGGCGCGCGCGGCGGTGAAAAGGAGGAGTTCCGTCTCGGGGCACATCTCGTCGCCTTTGGAATTATGGACGATGATATTGCGGATCTGCTCACCGATTTCGGTGCCGCCCGGCTCGCGGGTGGCGATGACTTCGCGGCCAATTTTCTGGCAGTGCTCGGCCAGGCGGGCGATCTGGGTAGATTTGCCGCTGCCTTCGGAGCCTTCGAAGGAGATGAGTTTACCGACGGGCTTGGTCTTGATGGGCATGAGGAGAAAAGGACTGGCCTGACGAAATCCGCCGCAGAGATAATCGGCAACCAGATTTGTGCGCCTTGGCCTCAATTCCCCGTTGATTCCGACGCGAAACGCGCCAACACCATTCCCTCATGCTCGGTCTCACCATAGTTCCACTCTATTTTGCCACCACGAACATCGTCACCGTCTTCCTGCGCTGCGATCCTGTCGGCCAGGTCATCACGGTGATGCTGGCCATTTTCAGCGTCTTTGCCTGGTCGGTCATGCTCGGGAAAAATGCCGAGCTGAACAAGCTGCGCAAATTGAACCACACCTATGAGCGCCGGCTCCGGGACGAGCGCAAGGTACTGGATCTGCCGGAATCGCTCCGCAACATGCGGAATATTCCCTATGGCGATTTGCTGTTCGATGCCATCGAGGCCTATTGGCGCGCCGAATCCATCGGTAAGGAAAAAGGGCAGGACAGCCTGCGCGCCCGATTGGAACACGCCGAAAACGCCCTAGCCCGCGCGCTCGCCCACCAAACGCTCCGTTACGAGGAAAACATGATCTGGCTCGCCACCATGGTCACAGTGGCGCCTTTCATGGGACTGCTCGGCACGGTGTGGGGTGTGATGGAGGCATTCAGCGCCGTGTCGTTGCAGGCCACGGCCAGCATCCAGACCCTGGCACCCGGCGTATCGGCCGCGCTTCTGACCACCATCTCCGGCCTGGTGGTGGCGATTCCGTCGGTTGTCGGCTATAATGTATTGTTGAACAAAACCAAGACCCTCACCACGGAACTTGAAAACTATGCCAGCTCGCTGGCCGATCGCATCGAGCTGGAGATGGACAAGAAAGTGGACACCGCAGCCGACTTGTAACTCGCAATCGATTTTCTCATGGCCCGCACTTTCCGCCGACCGCGCTCTTCGCATCCGATTGCTGACCTCAACGTCACCAACCTGATCGACGTGGCGTTTACGCTTCTGATTATTTTTATGATCGCCACTCCGTTGATTCAGCAGGAACAGACGATTCCGGTCAACCTGCCCAGCGAGTCGGTGAAATCCCAGTCCAAGCCGCCACCTGACACGGAATTTCAAGCGATCGCCATCGATCGCACCGGAAATTTTTATGTCGGCACACGGCGGGTCACTTTCGCGGAGCTTTCAAGTTCCCTGGCCGGCATGGCCGCAAAGGCCAAACCTCCGGTCATCCGTATCCGGGCCGATCTCACGCTCCAATGGCAGCAGGTGGTTCGTCTCATGGATGAGATCAAGAAACACAACCTGACCAAGATCACTTTTGATACCCAGACACCGCAGTGACGTGACGGTGCATGCGTGCTAATTCACCCAGTGCTTTTTTTCTCTCGCTGACGCTGCACAGTGTCGTGGCGGGACTGATTATTTTTTTAACTTACTACAGCGTCTGGCAGCAAGGCCCGCCGCCGGTGATCTTTGAATTGGTGGCCGGTCCGCCCACCGCACCCGATGAACTGGTCGCCCCGGCGCTCGGCAACTCAGCGACTCCGGTGAAACTGGAAGTCCCGCAACCGAAAGTTGAACCTGTGCAGGAAAAACCCGAGCCCAAGGTGGAGGAAGTCGTACCGAAGGTAAAAGCGGTCGAAACGCCGCCGGCGAGTGAAGTTATCCCGCCACCGCCGAAACCGAAATCCGACAATTCCTTGCTGAAGGAGATGAAGAAAACCCAAAAGATGTCGTACCGTGATTATCTGAAAAAGCATCCGACGCCGAAACCGGTGGCGTCTGCCCAGCCCCGCACGGGCAATGTCCCGAAAATCGACACCCAAGGTATTGCCGAAGGCGTCAAAGGGGGCTCGACGGCCAACAAGCGCGGCGGCGGCGGGGGCAAGGCACTCACGAGGGAGGAGCAAAACGAATTCAACACCTACATTTCATTTCTGATCGCCGCCCTGAAAGAAGCGCATGTGCCCCCGCCGGGGGTAAGCGACAAACTGGAAGCGAGGGTCACTTTCGATATCACTGGCAGCGGACACATTCTCAATCCCCGTATCTCGCGTTCATCCGGCGACCGTGACTTCGACGAATCCGTCCTCGAAGCTTTCCGCAAGGTTCGCAGCATAGGACCTACGCCGGACGGCAAGTCGGATACTTGGACAGTGACGTTCCGAATGAGAGACGAATAGGCAAACAAGCACTGCCATTCCGGGAAAATACGCATGCCCGATTCCTTTCAGATTTCTTGAGCTGATTTTTCCCGGGCTCAAAAGCAGAAAGGCTCCGTATATCTTCCGGCTATGCCATGGAGATAACGTAAGCAGAAACACTAATGCATAGTATTAGGCAATTACGACACAGATCTATTTCGATAAAATCGCGACTTACGACTAGACATGTAAACATGGGGTCACAGTGGCTCAAATGCATACGATTTGTAAAAATATTCAAACTTTACATAGGTAAATATACCTATACTTGTTTTGGCCCATGAAACAACTCCACGCTCTCTTCGCGGTTATCTTGATAACTAGTTTTGGGTCCTTGGCGTTAGCTTCTGATCGGTGGGAGACCCTGCGGGCCATTAATATGGTCGAAAATCCAACCAACCAAACGGGCTATGGCTCCAAGGGTGAACTTGGGCCATATCAGTTTCGTTCAAGTACTTGGCACATGTATTCCAATAAGCCGTTTCGGATGGCCAATGATCGTGAATCGGCCGACCAAGTGGCTGTCATGCATTATGAATGGATCAAAGAGCATCTAAAGGCGGCAGGTATTGATGCCAACGGATTCAACATCGCGCTTGCCTGGAATTGCGGCATCACGGCCGTGATCAACGGACGGGTGCCGATGCAGACCTATCAATATGCTGAGCGAGTCAGCAACTTGGCGGAGAACTATCATCGGCCTCAGGCCGAGGAAACGGCACCAGTGGTGATGACCGTTAAATCAAACCCTCCGGTGGGTGGGTTGCAGATTGCTTTGGGTGGTACTGGCGCACCCGATTTCAGAATCGTTTCGAATCCGTTCATATTCCGGGCGGGTGGCGAAGCTCCCCGCTTTGTGCTCACTCCGCCGCAGCCTCGTTTTGTCCTGGTTTCCAACTAAGCGTCCCGGAAGCGGAAGCCTACAGGAACGTTGATTGCCGGGCGTGAGGCTCATTTTTCCGAATGGCCTGATCCTCGGTGGAGGCATTCAAGTGACGCGGCGGTCGGGAAACGCGGGAAGCCACCGATGATTCGCGCTCGGCGATTATCCGGTCGCCTATTTTCTCCATGTGCAAATGCAGCCAGTTAACGGTGGCGCTGCCATCAGAATAATCAGCCGGGCCGTAATGATCGATGCGTCCGGCTTGGCGCAGCCGGTCGTTTTGTTCAAATTCGGCCCGGTTGGCGGGATTATAGACGGCGTAGGTTTTTCCGCCCCCTTTGCTGACCACAGAAAAACTGGGGATGTCGCTCGGGCCGTCGGCAATGTAGATCATGTTTTGCATCGGGATCCGCCGATCCTCGGGAGCAATCATCGCATTCACATCGATGGCGGCGTTTTTGTTGGTGCCTTTGTTGATTTCGAATATGGCCCGGGTCTTGGTTGTGTTGTCGATCATCATGCCGATTTGCGCGATTTCGGCCGCCGCATCAAGGCCCAGTTCCTTTTGTCTCAGGAATCCTGGTTGAAGGGGATTCTCAATGAATTCACAGCCCCAGACACCATCGACGAATGGGGCGATGGCGCTCCCGCGAACCATCTCGGCCAGTCCGGTGCTGACGATGTAATGCTCCAGCTCAATGTCGTGTCTGGCGTATTCCGGCTTTGCTTTCAACCACGCGCGGGATTTTTCGAGAAAATTGGGCAGCCCCGGGTAGAACCGGATTTCAGCGCCACATTCGCGGAGGATTTTATTGTTCAGGCCGGCCATCTTGCCGGCGAGCACATGAGTCAGCAGGTGGTTGAGGTAGCTGATTTCAGGGGAAATATTATGACCGCGACGCCGGTAGTGTTCCGCCAAGGCGTTGGTTTCGCTCCAGAAGTTCGCCTCGTCCACGCCGTAACGACGGAAAAGAGGCAATTGCATGTAGTCAGGAATCAGAGTCTTGTCAAAATCCCAGATACACGCGATGATGTTTTGATTGAAGAGCGTGGATGCCATCGCGAATAAATTTTACTAGGCGAGTGCTGTCGCCGTGTATTGGCTGTGATAAAGCCGCCTGCTGCGACTGAAGCAATTCACAATTTCCCGTCCCTTCCCGTCCGCATGGATCAATTACCTGAAATCTATTCCTTTGAACGCCGCCTTGATGAGCTCAATGCGCAGATGGCTGACCCTTCGTTTTATGCGAATCCCCGTCGGGCGGCGGATGTCACCAGAGAGCAACAGCGATTGCGGCAGTTGGTGGATAATTACCGGGCGCACGAACGGATCGTGGCCGAGGTGGCGGAGCATGCGGCGTTGTGCAAGGATGCCGCCGCAGATGAAGAACTGCGCGGCCTCGCCCAGCTTGAACTGCCTGACTTGGAGCGGAAACGTCTCGCTCTGCACAAAACCGTGCTCGAAGCCATGATTCCGCCCGAACCTTCGGATTCGCGCAACACCGTCATGGAAATTCGCGCGGGTACGGGTGGCGACGAGGCGAGCCTGTTTGCGGCGGATTTGCACCGCATGTATGTCCGGTATGCGGAGGGTCGCGGTTGGAAAGTGCAGCCGATCAGTTCCAGCGGTTCCGATCGCGGCGGCTACAAGGAGGTGATCTTTCTGATCACGGGCGATCAGGTCTACAAGCAGCTCAAATACGAAAGCGGCGTGCATCGGGTCCAGCGCATCCCTGTGACCGAGGCCAACGGACGGGTCCATACCTCGACGGTGACCGTGGCCGTGTTGCCCGAGGCGGAGGAGGTCGATATCCAGATCGATCCGCAGGATCTCGACATCACGGTGCAGCGCGCCAGCGGCCCCGGTGGGCAGGGTGTGAACACCACGGATTCGGCGGTGCGGATTATTCACCGGCCGACCGGCCTCATCGTTTATTGCGCGGACGACCGTTCGCAGATCAAAAACAAGGCCCGCGCCATGGCTGTGCTGCGTTCGCGCCTGCTCCAGAAAAAGGAAGATGATGAGCGCGCCAAATACGCGGCCAACCGCCGCAGCCAGATCGGCACCGGCGACCGGAGCGAGCGCATCCGCACCTACAGTTTTCCACAAAACCGGGTGACGGACCATCGTATCGGACTGACGCTCTACAGTCTGCCGTCGGTCTTGGAAGGCAACCTCAGCCAATTGCTCGAAGCGCTGCAAAGGGCGGAATTCGAAGAAAAGCTAGCGGAGCTGACCGGCGGACCCCTGCCGGTGCGACGCATGATGGCGGAAGATCAGGAATGACCATGCTCACCATCCTGGAGATCATCAAAAAATCGACCGAGTTCTTCGAGAAACGCGGAGTGGAGAGCGCCCGTTTGAATGCCGAATTGCTGGTCGGCCATGCGCTCGGTTTGAAACGCATGCAGCTCTACATCCAGTTTGAACGGCTGCTGGCCGAGTCGGAACTGGAAAAAATCCGGCCGCTCGTGAAGCGGCGCGGCAATCGCGAGCCCTTGCAGCACATCCTCGGCACGATGGAGTTTGCCGGACTCAGCCTGAAGGTGGATCGGCGCGCGCTGATTCCCCGGCCCGAGACAGAATATCTTGTTGAGCTGCTCGTGCGGCGCTTCTCGACCATGCCGGCGCGCGTCCTCGATCTCGGCACGGGCACCGGAGCCATCGCGCTGGCACTGGCCAAAGCCTGGCCGGAAGCAAAAATCGTGGCGGTTGAGCAGAGCGAAGAGGCTCTGGCCTTGGCCCGGGAGAATGCCGTTTCGAGCGGCTTGACCGCGACGGTTGATTTTCTCAGATCGAACTGGTTCGAACATGTCTCCAAGGATGAAAAATTTGATCTGATCGTTTCCAATCCGCCGTATTTATCCGACGAGGAAACCGACACGGCCCAGCCGGAGGTGAGAGATTTTGAGCCACGGCAGGCTTTAGCGGCGGGAGCGGACAGCGCGGTTGCCCTCGAGAAAATTATCGGCGAAGCGCCTGCTCGTCTGACTCCGGGCGGCACACTGGCGTTGGAGACGGGCATTGCCCAGCACGCTCGCTTGTCGGCGTTGCTGCAGGCACAGGGCTACGGCCGGACCGAATCGCTGAAAGATCTGACAGGACGCGACCGCTTCCTCTTAGCCACGCTTTGATCCGGCTGGTGCCAGCGGGGCGTCGCCCTTGACCCAGTATTGCGGGTCCTTGGCAAGCGTGGCGGCATCGATCACGACCCGGAGAGCCTCGCGCAGATGAATATCCAGCTTCGCGGCGGTTTCCGCGTCAACACCGTCGGTGTCGCCATCGTTCACGGCGGGAGCCGGTTTTTGGCCGGAAGCCTCGGCGGCGATGACGGAGTCAAGCTTGACCTCTTTATGGACGTAATCGTTTTTGGCCAGCCGGGCCAGTTCGTGATCGAGATGTTTCCTGAACTCTTCGTCGGTCTTTTTCTGGGCCCGACGTTCCTCCAGGTTAAGCGAGACGGTCTTCGCCTCGACCTGCTCCTTGAACCGGTTGACGTTTTCCATCAGCAGGGAAAATTCTTCCAGTGATTTCTGCCGCTCCTGGCTGGCTTGGTTCAGCGGCTTGACGAATAGGGGTGCGAGCGGTTTGCCCTCAAATTTGGCCGAACGGATCTCATCCCAAGCCAGGGCGTGCGGCAGGTTGGATTCGCCGATGTGCGGCAGGTAGTCTTCGATGGAGGGCAGGGTGACATCCGGAATCACGCCTTTGTTCTGCGTCGAGGCTCCGCTGGGGAGATAATATTTCTGGACGGTGAGTTTGGCCGCTCCGGTCCGGTTTTCCTTGGTCTTGTTGAAACGGGGAATGTAATCCTTCATCTCGTAAACCTGCTGCACGCTGCCCTTGCCGTGGGTGGAGCTGTCACCGATGATCACGGCCCGGCCGTAATTCTGCAGCGCGCCCGCAAAGATCTCGGAAGCCGAGGCGCTGAAACGCGAGGTCAGCACGGCGAGCGGGCCGTCGTAGGCGAGGGGCGTTTCGGTGTTATTGTCGACCATCAGGCGGCCTTGGGAATCCTTGACCTGGACAACCGGACCCTTGCCGATGAACAGGCCGGTCAAACTGACGGCCTCGGAAAGAAATCCTCCGCCATTGTGCCGCAGATCTATGACCAGCGCCTTGACGCCGGATTTCTGGAGCTTGCCAATGAGTTCGGCGACGTCACTGGTCAGACTGCTCTGGGCCGCGGTGCTTTCCGTCGAGTCATCCGACGGGCCGTAGAAAGAATTGAAGCTGATTACGCCCACGGGAGTGATGACGCCATCAGTTGCCGGCACTTCATAGATCGAGGCCGAGGCCCGGGCGGAATTCAGTTTGATGACATCGCGCACGATGGTGATCTGTTTGGTTTTGGGGGTGCCGCCGGGTTCGGGAGTCTGAATGGTGAGGAGGACCTGCGTGTCCTTTTTCCCGCGGATCATTTCGACGATCCGGCGGAGCTTCATGCCGACAATATCCACGGGCTCGGCCTTGGGCTGCTGCACGACGATGATCTTGTCGTTGGCCTTGATTTGTCCGCTCAGATCGGCGGGACCGCCGGGCACCACTTCCTTGATCACGCAAAAACCATCGTCGTCAATGCCGAGCACCGCGCCGATGCCGACGAGGGAAAGGCGCATCTGGATGCTGAAATCCTCCAGGGTGTCGGCGGAAAAGAAGGAGGAATGCGGATCGTACATCTTGGTCAGGCTCGTGAGGTAGGTTTCCTGGATGTCGCTGGCGTCAAACTCGGCGGTGTTTTTCAGGTTTCGCTCATAACGTTTGCGCGAAAACGCCTTGGCTTCGTCGATCGTTTTCCCATCGAGGATATGGGAGAGCATCTCGTATTTCAAACGCTTGCGCCAGAGATCGTCGGCGGCCTCCGTGTTGATGGGCCAGGGGCTGGTGCTGCGATCGGGCGTGAATTGCTCCTTGGCGGTGAAATCGAAATCCTTGCCGAGCTCGTTGAAAATCCAGGCCGTGCGGGTTTGCACGCGCTGTTCGTAGAGATTGAAAATGGCGAAAGCGGCGTCGATGTTTCCGAGATAGGCCAGGTCGGTCATCACTCGTGGACCATATTGCTGGCGCAGGGCCTGTTCGTCCTGCGCGGTAAAAAACAGGTGGACCGGATCGAGATCCGCCATGAATTCGGAGATGAGCTGGGTGTAGTCGGACTGGGTGAGGGCTTCCTTGTTATAGTGATACAAGTCCAGCATCTGGACGAGGGCGCGCGCCTCGTTGCTCATCACCGGGGTGGTGGTGTAATTGCGGTCGGTCGCGGCAAAGCAACTCAGGACCAGCGCAAGGGAGAGCAGGGTGGAACGAAATATCTGGCGGATGATCACGGTGAAAATTGATTTGGGCCTGGCAAAGAGGCGTTGTAAGCGGCGATTGTTGCGGGTGAAATTCAGCGGGCAATCAGGAAAGGGGGAATCGGGTGAACGGATTTTTGCTCGGGTGTGTCAGTGCCGGCTCAACATATCCTTGGCTTCATCAAGCAGCCGTTTCTCCTCTTCGGTCAGGGCGCCAAATCCTGAACTGTTGATTTTATCCAGAATGCGGTCCACTTCGGTTTTTAAATCGCTGGGCGAGGTGATGTTGACCTTGTAGCCGGTCGCTTGTTGCCCGCTTTTTTTGCGTTTTATCCAGGCGGGGAGTTCAATCACCGGCCCCGGGGCGCGATCCCAGCCGTTTCTGGCATGAAAATATCGAAAATAGATCCAGCCGGTGAGAATGCCTCCGAGGTGCGCGGAATGAGCCACCGTGTCAAATTTTCCTCCCGCGAGTTCACCAAAGGCGAAACCGGCAAGCTCAAGCCCCAGCAGCAGCCAGGCGATTCCTTTGGGTTTTATCCGCACCGGCAGGACAAAAAACACCAGGACATCGATTTCCTTTTCAGGAAAAATGCAGGCAAAAGTAATGAATAGGGCGACGGTGGCGGCGGATGATCCCAGTAGCACAGTGTCGTCAGGGTGCCATGAATGCACGCCCAACCAGGCTGTTCCGCCGGTCATGGTGGCGGCAAGGACCAGGGCGCTAAACCGGCCAGAACCCAGCACCGGCAAGAGTTCTCGTCCGATTAAAAAAAGCAGCAGCCCATCGGTGAGCAGATAGAGAATATTGGCGTGCAACAACGCATAGGAAAAAATGGTCCAGATCTTGCCCGCTGCCAAGGAGTGAGGGTTCAGCGCGAAGAGACCTTCCAGCATCAAGCCACTGCCCAGCCCGCTGAAGATCAGTTGGAGCAGATAAGCCGAGCCCATGGCACAGAGCAACCAAGTGAGCACCGAAGTACCGGGTCTGGGATAGTCACTGCGCATGTAGTTGCGGTCGGAAAGCATCTGGATTCAACTTAAGTCTGTCGTTCATTAATACAAGCACGCGTCTTACTTTTGATGACACTCTTTGGTCTGGCCGCACTTGACAGGTCAAAAGATTATCGTTGAGTGGCTCAAATGCCTAATAAAGCAGATAAATGGAAAGACAACGCCGCAGGTAAATTTTATGTCGATCAGCAATGTATCGATTGCGATCTCTGTCGTGAAACCGCCCCGGCCTTTTTTACCCGGCACGATGACGGTGGCTACTCTTTCGTCCACAAGCAGCCTGCCACCGAGGAAGAGATCCAGCTTTGCATGGAAGCTTTGGAAGGCTGCCCGGTAGAAGCCATCGGCAAAGACGGCGACGAATAAAGAAACACCCGAGAAAATCGGGTTTGTTTTTTCCCTTCATGGTTAAGGAATAATCCATATTCTGTTAGCCTGCACTATCAAATCTCCTGATTTACTGTGTCGACTCACGGCCAATGCAGGCCGGCAATCCGAACCTTGGTCGGGAAACCAGCCGCAATCTTGAAACTGGGCGTGAATGCCAAAGTTGCCGGTTGGGAAATACGTTCGGACAACTAATATCGCGTCCAGGAAAAAAACATTCTGCGTCGCACCGGTGGCAACACTGCGGTCATCTCCACGCTTGGTCTGCACTATCTGCCGCCGAGCATGCGTGGCTGAGAATTTTCCGTTGTCGCCGACAATCTCTGGGACAGTGATTTCCAGTCGCTCCCGGCGGTCCCGGCCAGTCCGGGGCCGGTGTCGGCTTCGGTCACGCTTCGCTGGTAACGACCGTGGGGTGGCTGCGTTGGCGTGGACCCATCACGCGGTTTGCAACGCATGGTGGTGCCGTCTGTCTTACAAGCCAGACGGAAGTTTCCAGCGGACATTTTTTTACTGGAAAACATCGCCTGCATGGCGATGTTCACCGTCTAACTCAATTTCACCATGCTCATCTGGATCATCCTTATCATCATTCCCATGCTCTTCGGTTTCTACGCACAGATGCGCGTGTCGAGCGCCTACCACAAGAACGTGCAGATTCCGTCCCGGGGCGGTATCACCGGTCGCGAAGCGGCCCAGGCGGTCTTGAGCAGCGCGGGGATCAATGATGTTGAGATCGTGCCGGTCGAGGGCGAGTTGACCGACCATTTCGATCCGACACACCGTCGCCTGGCACTCTCAGAACACAATTACAACGGCACCAGCCTGGCCGCGCTCGGCGTGTCGGCCCACGAGGCGGGCCATGCCATCCAGCAAAAGGTGGGCTACTCAATGATGGCATTCCGGCAGACCTTGGTTCCGGCCACACAAATTTCCTCGGGTGCCTCGCAACTGCTGATCATCATCGGCATCGTGCTTGGGGCGAAAGGTCTTGGCGGTATCTTCCTCACGCTGGGCGCCGTGGCCTTGGCGGTGATCTGTCTTTTCCAACTCATCACGCTCCCGGTCGAATTCGATGCCACGGCCCGCGCCAAGAAACAGCTCGTCTCGCTCGGCATTGTCGGCCGCGACGAAATGTCCGGCGTGAATGAGACGCTCGATGCCGCCGCCCTGACATACGTCGCCGCGTTCGCCGCCTCGCTCGGCAGTTTGCTGCACATTCTGCTGATCATCGCGGGCGGACGCCGGAATGATTGAGGTCAAAGTTTTTTCGTCTGAGCCGTAATGCCTTGAGGTAGGGCGAGGCGTCCCTGCCGAGCCGCGGCTCACCGGGACGGCGGTCAGTGCGGCAGCGCGACCGGTTCGCCCTGCCCAAAGCACATGCAGGAATATTTTCTCACTTCACACTGAACCGATGAATCGTAGTACTGCGGAAAATCTGTCCTGGACGAAGAATCGTATTTGGAAACGCGGGCTGATTCGGCGAGTCAGGAAAGTGCTGCGTCTCCAGGCAAAATCCGCTGCGCTTGGGATAGGGCCGGCCGGTTTTGCCCGTGAGCGTGCCGTCGAGAAAATTGCCGCTGTAGAACTGCACGCCGGGTTCCGTGGTGAGGATTTCCATGCGTCGGCCTGAATGTGGATCGTCCACGATCGCCGCCAGCGCCGGTTGCACCGCATTGCCGGCATCGAGCACGAAATTGTGGTCGTAGCCCGCGCCATTGATCAACTGGGGGTGCACGGCGTCGATGAAGGCGCCGATTTTTCGGGGACTTTGAAAATCAAAGGGCGTGTCTTTGACCGGGGCGGTTTCGCCGGTCGGAATCAGGCCGGAATTTACCGGAGTGAAATGTGCGGCCCGCAGAATCAGCTCATGATCAAGAATGGTGCCATGGCCTTCGCCCTGAAGATTGAAGTAACTGTGATTGGTCAGATTGACCGGCGTGGGTCGGTCGCCGGTCGCCTCGTAGTCTATGCGCAGCGCCTGATCCGTCGTGAGTGAGTACACGACTGTCACGGTGAGATTTCCCGGATAACCTTCTTCGCCGTCGCGACTCTGGTAGGTGAGACGAAGCGCGGGGTTGCCCTCATGACGGTCCAATTCGACCGACCACAATTTTCGGTGAAAGCCCTCGGGGCCGCCGTGTAAATGACAGGGTTGCCCGTCCGGAGCATTATTGGTCGCGAGACTATAGACGTGGCCATCAAGTGAGAAACGGCCGCCCGCGATACGATTGCCGAAGCGTCCGATCACGCAGCCAAAGTACGGCGATTTCGCCGCATAGGTTTCGGCGTCGTTGAATCCCAGCACGACATCGCCAAGTTTTCCCGTCCGATCCGGCACCAGCAACCGAACGACAGTGCCGCCATAGTCCGTGATGTCGGCCTGCAACCCGCTCGGCAACTTGAGCGTGAACAGCCGGGCGGCGCGTCCATCGGGTATCCGGCCAAAGGATTGGGGTTTCATTGAAAGAGAGGACTGGTTTTTCTGAACTGTAGGAGCGGCTTTACGCCGCGATTTTACGGCGGCGAAAATATCTATCACGGGATAAACCCGCTTCTACCTCCCATCCTAATCCCTGTAGGCAGGTTTGCATTCCGTTAAAGTTTCTCGTGGCTGACGCCCGCCGATGCTTTCGTTACATAGATTGCCGGGGCGACGTTAAAGAGTTTTTGGAAACCGGCGGTCACGCTGTCGGCGAGGGCGGCGGCATTTCCGGTTTTGACCAACGCCACACCGCAGCCGCCGAAACCACCTCCGGTCATCCGGGCGCCGACGCAGCCGGATTGCACGCGGGCAAGGGCGCTGATGTCATCGAGTTCGGCGCAGGAGACTTCGTAATCCACGCGCAGGCTTTCGTGGCTGGCGTTCATGAGCTGGCCGAGTTGCAACGCATCACCGGCATTCATAGCAACCATGGCCTGCTCCACGCGGTCGTTCTCCGTCACGACGTGGCGGGCGCGGCGCCAGATCAACGGATCGAGTTTGCCTTGGGCGGCGTTGATTTGGGCGACACTGACGTCGCGCAGCGCTTTCGCGCCGAAGAATTTCGCGGCGGCTTCGCATTGGGCGCGGCGCTCGTTGTAGGCGGAGCCGGCGAGGGTGCGGCTTTTCTTGGTATCGAGAATCACCACGGCATAGCCGACGGGCAGGGGTGCGGGCTTGGTCGTCAGCGAGCGGCAATCGAGCTGGAGCGCTTTTCCATCCTGTGCGGCGGCGATGATGAGCTGGTCCATGATGCCGCAATTCACCCCGATGCGCTCTATCTCCACCCGCTGACACAACCGCGCCATCTGCGTGGAGTCCCAGGCGAAAGCGCTCACGGCATGGAAAGCCCGGGTGATCCCGAGGGAAAACGAAGCCGAGGAGGAAAGGCCGGCGCCGACCGGTACGTCCGTGGCGATCACGGCATCGAAGCCGCGCAGCGCGTGTTTTTCGCCGAGCAACTTTTCCGCAACACCCTTGGCGTACTCCGCCCATTGCGGCTGGTTGCCTTTCAGATCGGCGAGGGAGAATTCGGCGCTTTCCTTGAAGTCGGTCGAGTGGAGGCGTACATGGTTGTCGGTGCGGGGGTTCACGGCCAGCCAAGTCGAGCGATCGATGGCCAGCGGAAGCACGAAGCCGTCATTATAGTCCGTGTGCTCGCCGATGAGATTCACCCGCCCGGGCGACCGGACGATGAGGCTGGGTTTCGCCCCGAAATGGCGGACAAATTCTCGCTGGGCAAGTTGGCTGATCAGATTGCTGGCTACAGGTGACGGCATGAGGTATAAAGACGAAGCCGCCCATGCAAACAATCACGGTGAAATTATCCAGACTTTCCTGAGGGAATGAGTGGCTGCGCTCATCTAAACTCACTGCACATCAAACGTGTGGCTGCTTTTCTTGTTTCGGAATCTCTTGGATGATGAGGCGATATTTCAGCCACACATTATCTTCAGCCCCATTTTTCAGCCGCTTTAGGCACCAAGTGACAGGGAAGGTTGTGTGACCTTGCCAATAGAGTGGCATCGACCCTTCGCCGATCTGTGGGTGATCGCGCTCCCATCGTCCTTCGCCAACTTGTTTTTTTATGACTTCGCCGATATAGACACCAAAGGCCAATGCGAGCCCTCGCTGACCTTCGGTCGTCTTCCGCTTTTCATAGTCATCGTGTAACTTCCCGAGGATAATTTCTACCTTTTCGACTGACGCCGGACTATAGTCGAGCGTGATACCGTACTCTTCTTTTGCTATCGAAATGGCTTCTTTCGGAAGAAAGACGATGAGTTCGTCGAAAGGCATCACTGCAGACTTCTTTTGTTTGTGTACGAAGAAGGTCACCACACCTGCGGTTACGACTACAACGATCAGGATGAAAGCAAATTTCATTTGTCGACAATCTTGATAGAAGGGTTCACCCCTTTCGAGTCGCGACCTCGATCACATCATGCGGAGCGGCTTCTTTCTGGCCGGAGGACGTGACGCGGACGTAGCGGGCTTTTTTGCGGAGCTCGGTGAGATCCTTGGCTCCCAGATAACCCATGCCACTTTGGACGCCACCGATGAGGTTGCTGAGCACGTCGTCGACGGAGCCGGAGACTTCCTTGAGCGCCTCGATGCCTTCGGCGGCGACTTTGCGGACGGAGTCGTTTTTGTCGTGGCCGTAGCGGGCGGCGGAGCCGGATTTCATCGCGGCGTGCGAGCCCATGCCGCGGTATTGTTTGTAGAGCTTGCCGGAAATTTCCATGATTTCACCTGGCGCCTCGCGGCAACCGGCGAGCAGACCGCCGAGGATGACGGCGTCGGAGAGGGTGAGGGCTTTCACGATGTCGCCGGATTTGGTGATGCCACCATCGGCGATGATGCGGACACCCTTCTTCGCCGCACCCTGACTGGCGATGTAGAGCGCGGTGAGTTGCGGAATGCCGACGCCGGCAACGATGCGTGTGGTGCAGATGGAACCGGGACCCTGGCCAATCTTGACGGCGCTGGCCCCGCAATCGGCGAGATACTCGACACCGGAGGCGCTGGTGACATTGCCGGCGATGATAGTGAGATCCTTGAAGGCGCCGCGGATCATCTTGACCATGTCGCCGACGCCGGCGGTGTGGCCATGGGCGGTGGACACGGCGACGGCGTCAACGGCTTCGTCGACCAGATCGCCGACGTGGGCGATGATTTTCTTGCGATCGAGTTCCCCCGTTTCAGTGCGCAGCGGCGAGATGGCGGCGCCGGCGATGAGGCGGAAATGTTCGTCACGGGCGGGCTTGCGCCGGCTCTTGGCCTCGGTGGTGATGCGTTCGACGTCGGAGATGGTGATGAGGCCGCGAAGGTTGTCCTTGGCGTCGACCACGAGCATTTTGTGGATGCCGACGTGCTCGGTGAAAAATTTGTCGGCTTCCTTGATCGGATCGGACGCGAGACGTTTCTCGAGGACCGTCATGAGCTGTTTCCGGGGCGTCATCACTGCGGAGATCTTGCGCGCCTTGTAGCGTTCGCGGACGAGATTGCCCGGCAGGAGACCGACGAGCCGGCCTTGGTCGACGACGGGGAAAGTGCGGAAATCGAAACGACGCTGCTCGATCAGGCCGAGTACGTCGCCGATGGTCGATTCGGGAGAGACGGTGATAGGGTCTTGGATGAGACCGTGGATGTGGCGTTTGACGCGGGCGACTTCCTTGACCTGGTCCTTGGCCGGAAGGTTGTAGTGGATGAGGCCGAGACCACCGTTGAGCGCCATGGCGATGGCCATGCCGGACTCGGTGACGGTGTCCATGTCCGACGAGATGATCGGAATCTGCAAACGCAGCGAATCGGAGAGCGAGGTGGCGACCTCGGCGTTCTTGGGCAGAATCTCGCTGTAGAGGGTGGCGAGCGAGACGTCGTCGTACGTCAGGGCCGTCGGTTGGCTGGCCGGGAAAAAGCGTCCGGCCGGCAGATAGAACTCGGAGTCGGTGGCAACAGTCTTGGTCATGTTGCCATGAACGAAGTAGTCCCCGGTTGAGAAATCTCAACGATAATTTGCCAAGAAGTTCAGACCCCGTAAAACTCGGGGCATGGTCTATCGTTTTGCCGTCAAAACCTACCGGCTGCCGCTGCGTTCCCCGTTGCGGACGGCCCACGGGGTCTGGGCGGTGCGCGAGGGGCTGATCATCCGGCTGGAAGCGGAAACAGGAACGGTGAGCTACGGGGAAGTGGCCCCGCTGGCGCAATTCGGCACCGAAACACTGGCCGAGTCTTTGGAACAATGTTGCTGTTTCAGCGATAAAACGGATGACGCTACTCTCGATGCCGTGCCCGCGCGGTTTGGCTGCGTGCGTTTTGCGCTGGCGGTGGCGCGGAGTCAGAATCTTGCGGTCGACAAAGCAAAACGCTTGCCGGTCACCGCACTCTTGCCGGCGGGTAAGGCGGCGTTGCAGGTGCTGCCCGGCAAGCTGGAACAAGGCTTTCTGTCTTTTAAATGGAAAGTCGGGGTGAATCGCCCGGAAGAAGAGCTCGGCGTGCTCGATGATTTGCTGGGCCTGCTGCCCGCGTATACCAAGCTGCGGCTGGATGCCAATGGGGCGTGGGATCGGCGCGCGGCGGAGAAATGGCTGGCGCGTTGCGCGGAGCGACCGGTCGAATTCATCGAGCAGCCCGCTGCGGCCGACGATGTGGACACTTTGCTGGGCTTGGCGGAAGATTATCCGGTGACGCTGGCGTTGGACGAGTCGGTGGCAGGTCTGGCAGCGGCGCGCGAATGGCAGGGACGGGGCTGGCGCGGAGTCTTCGTGATCAAGCCCGCGCTGGCCGGCCCGCTCGACGAACTCGCGGCGTGGGCACGCGAGAGCAAGGCCGACATCGTGCTCTCCAGTGCGATCGAGACCGCACTTGGGCGCGCCGCGATCGTGCGCTTTGCACTGGCACAGGATCTGACGAAACGGGCGCTCGGTTTTGGCGTGGGGGGAATTTTTGGCGACCGGCTGTGGGACGGGCCGATCATCGGACCCTTGCTCGATGCCGGATATTGTGATGGAGTCGAAGCAGACCCACTATGGAACGCGCTCAACTAGCCAGATTGCTCGGCGGGCACGCCACGCGAGCCACCCGCATGGTGATAGCCGAGGCGGACGCGGTGGTGTTTTGTGCGCAATTTGCCAATGCCGTGGCGGGCACCGGTGATGTATTCCTCGGCAATCCCAAATGGGTTGAAACCGAACGAGAAAAATTCCATAGCTTGCTGGCCGGTGCCGATTTTCTCACCGCCGCGCCCTTTGGCCAGGGTGAAACGGGATGGCTGATGATTCCCACCGGCGGGACCTCCGGCTCGCAACGCTTTGCCCGGCACGACAGCGGGACGGTCGGCGCAGCCGTCGCCGGTTTCAAAAAGCACTTTGACCTTCAGCAGGTGAATGCCGTGGGGGTGTTGCCGCTGCACCATGTGAGCGGACTGATGGCCTGGTTGCGCTGCGTGATAACGGGCGGAAGTTATCGGCATGCCGGCTGGAAGGAGCTGGAGGCGGGAAAAAGACCGAAGCTGCCGCCGACGTCGGATGGTTGGGTGCTGTCGCTCGTGCCGACGCAACTGGAACGGTTGTTGCGTGACTCTGCCGCCGTGGAGTGGCTGAAGGGTTTTCGAATCATTCTCGTCGGAGGCGGACCGGCCTGGCCGGAATTGTTGGAGAGAGCCGCCGCCGCGAAGCTGCCGCTCTCGTTGTGCTATGGCATGACCGAGACCGCTGCACTGGTGACGGCGCTGAAACCGGAGGAATTTCTTGCGGGCGCACGCAACTGCGGGGCCGGGTTGCCCCATGCCCTGCTGGGAATTGATGCCGACGGGGCCATAACGGTGGCCGGACAATCCTTGTTTCGGGGTTACTATCCCGGCTGGCGCGATACCGGGGTGTTTGTCACCGAGGATCTCGGCGCGCTGGATGTGAATCGGCGACTGACCGTTTTCGGCCGGCGCGACGGTGCGATTATCACCGGAGGGGAAAAAGTGAACCCGGCGGAAATTGAAGTGGTCTTGCGTGGCACCGGAGAGTTCACCGATTTGGCCGTGGTGGGAGTGCCGCATGCCGAATGGGGGAGCCAGGTGGTGGCCGCTTATCCGCAGGGCGGTGAACCCGATCTCGGCAAAGTGCGCGAGGCCCTGACCGCACAGCTCGCCCGTTACAAGCATCCCGCGCGTTTCATCGCCCTGCCATCATGGCCGCGGAATGAGCAGGGGAAACTCAACCGGGCGGAAGTGGCGCGGCTGGTGGGGCTTTCCCTTTGATCAGTTGCTGAAGGAATGAACGGTCTTCCGTATCTTTGCTCCTCCATCCCTGCTTCATTTTCAGCATCAATTCAGCCCCGGCAAAAGGAATGCTGACGCCGTCGATTTCAACCTGATCGATGCCACCGGCAGTATCTTCGTAGGAAACCCCGCACGCCGAAGTCATCAAATCAACCGTGATGTCATCATTGACCCGAACCACGATCCACTCTGCGAGATCGTCATTTTCGAGTTCACGCGATGCTTTGTCGGGAAGAATCTCGAGCGCTTTTTTCACCAAGGCTTGATTGGCCTTGTCACGGGCGATGAGCAGGTCGATGTCGTCGGTTGCACGCACAAAGCCAAGACGATTGATGGCAAAACCACCTACGACCACATAGGCGACACCCAGTCGGTTGAACTCGCGCGCGATCTTAATCAAATCGCCCTGATTCGGAACCCGAGTCAGCTCGCCCTCTGCTTCATGGTCCATTGGGCACATTCCTCGTGGGTGGAAAAGCGATAGACCCCTTTGGGTTGCCCTTTGCCCTTCGTCAGCAAGGCGGTGGTTGCCTGGAGCCGAACAAAACGCTCCCAAGGCGTATGGCGCAGATGGCCGACGGTTTTCATGTTCGCGGTCTTCACGGGTGAAATCATTGCTTTATCGTGGCGCAAGGTCAAGTGCCGTGCTGGAGGTTATTGGCGGAGCTTAGAATATAGCGGAAGTTTTTCCGTGTTCTCCATGTGATTCTTGGTAATTTCCTTTCCATGACCAAAGCCGACATCGCCACCATTCTGACCGACATCGGGACGCTGCTCGAATTGAAGGGCGAGAATCCTTTCAAGATTCGCGCGTACCAATCGGGAGCGCGCGTGCTGGAATCGCTGGCGGAGGAGGAGCTGGCGCACCGCGTCACGGCCGGTACGCTCGGCGAGGTGAAAGGACTGGGCGAGGCGCTGGTGCAGAAGATCACCGAACTGCACCAGACCGGAAAGCTGGAATTTCATGAGAAGCTGAAAGCCTCGATTCCGCCGGGATTGGTTGAGATGCTGGGCATTCCCGGCGTGGGACCGAAGAAGGTAAAGACGCTGCACGAGAAGCTGGGCATCGATTCGATCGCGGCGCTGCAGAAGGCCTGCCTGGAGGGGAAGGTGGCGGCGCTGGCCGGCTTCGGTGAGAAAACCCAGGACAAGATTCTCGAAGGCATCCGCAACCGCGAGGCCTATGGCAAACGCCACCTTTGGGCGGAAGCGAGGGAAGTGGCCGATCCCATTCTCGCCGGTTTGCGGAAACTGCCGGAGGTGTTGCAAGCCGAGGCATGCGGCAGTTTGCGCCGGCGGATGGAGACGGTGGGAGATTTGGATTTTCTCGTGGCGACGAACACGCCGGCTCCGGTGGTGGACTGGTTTATCAAACATCCTTACGTCAAGGAAGTGACGGCGCAGGGTGAGACCAAGGTCAGCATCAGGACCGAGGCGGGCATTCAGGCGGATCTGCGTTTGGTGCCGCCGGAGCAATTCGTGTTCGCGCTGCATCATTTCACCGGCTCGAAGGATCACAACGTCCAGATGCGTCATCGGGCGCTCCAACGCGGACTCTCGATGAGCGAGTGGGGTCTTGTGCCGGCGGAAGGCGAAGGAACGGCCAAGGAAAAGGCGGCGAAGCTCGGACCGCAAAGTGACATCAAGACGGAGGCGCAACTGTTCAAACATCTCGGACTTGCCTTCGTGCCGCCCGAATTGCGCGAAGGGCTGGGGGAGATCGAGGCCGCCGAGAGCGGGATGTTGCCGCGTCTGCTGGAGGTTTCCGATATCCGCGGCGTATTTCACAACCACACGACGGAGTCCGACGGGCACAACACGCTCAAGGAAATGACGGCGGCGGCGCAGGCGTTGGGCCTTGCCTATCTCGGCATCGCGGATCACTCGAAATCGAGCGTGCAGGCGCGCGGCCTCGACGAGAAACGGCTCGCGACGCAGGTGGCGGAAATCCGGGAGCTGAACGACTCGGGCAAGTTTGCCACCCACGTTTTCAGCGGCACCGAGTGCGATATTCTGCCGGATGGCCGGTTGGATTTTGCCGACGAGGTGCTGGCGGAGTTGGATTATGTCGTGGTTTCGGTGCATTCGGTTTTCAAGCAAAGCCGCGAGGACATGACACGGCGCATCATCCGTGCGCTTGAGCATCACCGCGTGACGATGCTCGGGCATCTTACGGGACGCCTGTTGCTGGAGCGGGAAGGCTACGCGGTGGACACGGAAAAAATCATCGACGCCGCCATCGCGAATCGCGTCATCATCGAGCTCAACGCGAACCCGCTCCGACTCGACATGGACTGGCGGCACTGGCGCAAGGCGGCGGAAAAAGGGCTGCTCTGTTCCATCAATCCCGATGCGCATCGGATGGCCCAGCTTGAGTACTTTCAACTCGGGGTGGGGGTGGCCCGCAAAGGCTGGCTGACCCGGGAAAACGTGGTGAATACTTATTCGCTGGCGGAAATGAAAAAGTATCTTGCAGCGAAACGCCGGTAGTCGTTGGGAAAACCGTCCAATGCGCGCGAGCTTTGAAAAATCAGCCGGCCGGGTCATCAAGTCGCATCGCTATGAATGGTTGTGGGAGCCGCTGGAAACCGATCCGGGCTTCGCATTGCGGGCGATGTTCGGGGCCAAGATGGTTTATCTCGAGGGGAAGCTGATGTGTGGCTTCATCGCCAGAAAGGAACCGTGGCGGGGTATGCTCGTTTGCACCGAACATGCCCATCACGCTTCTCTCGTGGCGGATTTTACCGAGCTCGTGCCGCATCCCGTTCTGCCGAAATGGCTGTATTTGCCGGAAAGCGCCGACAGCTTCGAACGAAGTGCAGCGCGGCTGGTGGAACTGGCGCGGAGGCGTGATCTGCGCATCGGAGTGACACCCAAGCCGAAAAAGAGACGTAAGCGCGATTCTGCAAAAGCGGCGGTGAGGATCAGGCCAGACCGAAAGTCTCGAGCGCGATAAGCAAGACCCCGAGCAGGCAGAACATTGTGCCCAGCAAGGCGGCTTCATAGCGTTCGAATTTCTGCACCGGGACTTTTGCCAGTCCCACGAGGGTCAGCCAGGTGAACACGAGCATGCCGGCAAAAGTTCCCCCGGCCAGAATGAGGCTCAGGACAAGAAATCCGCGCCAGCCGAATTGTACACCGGAGAGATAAACCGGCAGAAATCCCTCGCAGGGAGAAAGGGTGAGCATCATGAAGAGACCGCTGATGGCCGCCCAGTCGCCGGCTTTTTTTGAAACGAGATGGCTGTCTTTCAACTCGTCCTCGAAGTGGCTGTGGTCGTGTTCATGGCCGCATTCCTCACTGGCTTGGTGGTGTCCACCCGGAGGGTGATGGTGCAGCACGCCTCGTCCGCTCCATTGGCGCCAGAGGTAGAATCCGCCAATGGCCAGCAACACACCGCCCGCGATCCACGGAAACAGCCGGCCGGTGCGCTCATCCAGTTTGAAACCAAACCAGGCGATCACGAGACCGAGCAGGCTGGTCAGCGCCACATGGCCCAGTCCGGCGAAAGCCGACACGGCGAGGGTCTTGCTCCGGTTCCAGCCGCGGGCGCGGGACACGAGGACGAAAGGCAGCCAGTGGGTCGGGATAGCCGCATGAAAAAACGCCACGGTGAATCCGGTGGTGGCGATGGTGGCGAGGACGGCTGAATTCATGGGCAACGGGTGGGAGGAGAAAAGACGGGGTGGAGGACCCTGTCGATTGAGAACACTAGCAAAGTCGTCAAGAGGGGTGGAGAGATAACCGCGATGGGTTGTTCATATCGCGGCATTCATCTTGCACCAAGGCTTCGGATGACACGAAAGCCGCTCCTCCAAACCTCCGTAACTCGGCGGAAGCTGAATCCAGTTCATCATCTCTTTGGCTGGCTTGCCGAGTCGTAGCTCGAAGAGCGAAGGCTGGTGGACGATGAGGGACTCGAACCCCCGACACCCTCGGTGTAAGCGAGGTGCTCTAACCAACTGAGCTAATCGTCCCAAGAGAGGTCACTAAAGCGGGTATTTTCCCCATCCGGCAAGGACAAAGCCAAAGATCCTGAACAACGCATTTTCCTGAAAATTAGTGTTCATTAGTGTTCATTAGTGGTTTCACTCGTTTGGCCGTATGAAATTGATCTTAGCCACAAGAAAAAGTCCGCTCGCTCTCACGCAGACCGAGACCGTGGCGGCGTGGTTGCGCCAAAGGCTGCCCGGGACAGAATGCGAGCTGCTCAAGATCGTCACGACCGGCGACAAACAGGCGGAGTGGTCGCTGGCCAAACAGGGCGGCAAGGGTTTGTTCACCGCCGAACTCGAACAGGCGCTCCTGCGCGGCGAGGCGCACGCGGCGGTGCATAGCTGCAAAGATTTGCCCGGCGACAATCCGCCCGGCCTGGCGGTGGCGGGCTTCTTGCCGCGTGAGTTGACGAACGACGTGCTGGTACTGCGCGAAGGGGTGACCCGGCCCGCGACCATTGCCACGAGCAGTCCGCGCCGGCAAATGCAGGTCGCCAAACTTTTTCCCGAAGCAAAGTTCACGGAGATCCGTGGCAACGTGGACACGCGCCTCAAGAAAATCGCCGCCGGTGCCGCCGATGCCACCATTCTCGCTGCGGCCGGCATGAAGCGCCTCGGCATTACCGGCTGGCCGGGCGTGGTGTTTCGTCCGTTGAGTTTTTCGGAAAGCGTACCCGCGGTCGGGCAGGGGGCGATTGCGATCCAGTGCCGGGCGGCTGACGTCGCGATTTTTGCGCCCGCGATGGATGCGGCCACAGGACTCACTGTCACGCTGGAGCGCGCGTTTCAGTCGGCCATCGGCGGCGGTTGTCAGGTCGCATTCGCGGCCCACGCCACGACCGACAAGCTCCATTTCTTCCACGAAAAAACCGGCATTCACACCTTTCCGCTCACGGCGGCCGACTTTGCCCAGCCGGTGGCGACGGCGGCACGCATTCTCAAGGAGCTGAACTTTCATGGCTAATCCGAAATCCACTTTGTCCCTCTCGGGCCGACGTATTGTCATCACCCGTCCGCGTGGACAGGCCGCCGACTGGCGAGCCCGGCTCGAAGCCCTCGGTGCCAATGTGCTGGAGATGCCGCTGATCCAGGTGACCAAGGAATACGACAAGAACACACTCGTCGAAGTTTTTGCCGAGCTTGCGCAGTATGAGTGGATTATTTTTACCAGCGCGAACGGTGTGCGGTTTTTCTTCGAGGAGTTTTTCAAGGCATACGATGATATCCGATCCCTCGGACTGGTGCAGATCGCCGTCGTGGGCGAAGCGACCGCCGAAGTGGTGCGTGAGCATCATCTGCGCGTGGAGTTGCAGCCGAAGAAAGCCAACGCCGAAGAGCTGGCCCAACTGTTGATGGAGCGCGAATCGCTCGACAGCGCCAAGGTCCTCGTGGTCACCGGCAATCTCAACCGTGACACCCTCGTCGACAAGCTGAGCGATGCCCGTGCGATCGTGGATCGGTTGCCAATCTACAAAACGGAAGAGACCAATTTGACCAACGATCCGGTGGCGGGAGATTTCCGGCAAAACGGGGCCGATGCCATCTTGTTTGCAAGTCCCTCGGCCGCGCAATCGTTTTTCGATCAGGCCGCTGCGCTCAAGCTCAACGCGAAGGCGAAGAAGCCGCTCGCCGGGAGCATTGGGGCGACCACCACGGCGGGAATGAAGCAGCTCGGGCTGCCGGTGGATTTCGAGGCGGCGGAAGCGACGTTGGAATCGCTGGTGGAAGCTCTTCTTAAAAAGATTTAACCACGAAACACACCAAACACACGTAAATCAGACCTTTCGTGTGTTTGGTGTGTTTCGTGGTGACAAAAAAGTCGGGATTGAATTGGTGGCCAATTAGTGTGGATTAGTGGTTTCTCCCGTATGAAAGTCCCGTTTCTCGATCTCAAGCTCCAGCATCAGCCGCTTCGCGCCGAGGTGCTGGCGGCGCTCGCCGACACCTATGACGCCACTCGTTTTTGCCTGGGCAAGGATGTGGAGGATTTCGAGAAAAGTTTTAGTTCGGCGTTCGGCTATAGTCGCACTCTGGGCATGAACAGCGGCACTTCGCCGCTGCACGTCGCTTCGATCTGCGGCGGGTTTGGTCCGGGCGATGAGATCATCACCACGCCGTTTACCTTTGCCTCCAGTTGCTGGGGCATCAGCTACGTCGGCGCGAAGCCGGTGTTTGTGGATATCGAGGCTGACACCTGGTGCATCAGCCCGGAGGCCATTGCCAAGGCGATCACGCCGAAGACCAAGGGCATCGTGGTCGTACATATTTTTGGTCAGCCGGCGCGGATGGATGAAATCATGGCGCTGGCGAAGCAGCATAAGCTGTTCGTTGTGGAAGACTGTGCCCAGGCCGTAGGTGCCAAATACCGCGGTACTCCGGTCGGCGCGATTGGTGACTGTGGCACATTCAGCTTTTATCCTACAAAAAATCTCGGCGCGTGCGGCGAGGGCGGGGCGTTTGTCTCGAAGCACGCGGCGGTGATGGATCAGGCGCAGTTGCTCCGTGTGCACGGCTCGCCCAAGCGCTACACGCATACGGAGGTCGGATTCAATTTTCGCATGGATGGTTTTCAGGGTGCGATTCTGAACATCAAGCTGAAGCACATTGCCAGGTGGACGGAGCGCCGACGCGCCATCGCGGCAAAGTATCGGGCGGGGATCAAGCGGGCTGATGCACAACTCCCGGTGGTCCCAAGTTACGGCGAGTCGGTGTGGCATCAATTCACGCTGTTGCATCCCCGGCGCGATGACCTGCGCGCGCATTTGGAGAAATGCGGTGTGGGGACCGAGATTATTTATCCGGGGCCGATGCATCGGCAGCCCTGTTACACGTCGCTCGGCTATGCGGCCGGCAGCCTCCCCATAGTGGAAAAAGCCAGCGCGACGTGCGTGAGCCTGCCGATCTTCCCCGAGCTGACCGACGAGCAGGTGGCGCACATAATCAAATCAGTCAATTCCTTCTGATTGAACAGGAGGTAACAGAGGAAACAGAGTTGGCTTTTCTCCGTTCCCTCCGTTTTCTCCTGTAAATAGAATGATCAACGGCATTTCAGTCAAAGTATGCGGGATCACCTCGGCGGCTGATGCGCGGGCGGCGGTAGGGATCGGCGCGGATTATCTGGGTTTTATTTTTTATCCCAATTCGCCGCGCTGTGTTTCGGCGGCGAACTTTGACGCCATGAAATCGCAGTTGCCGGTGGTGAAAAAGGTGGCCGTGCTCGTGGATCCATCGATGGTCGATCTGGCGGCGTTGCGGGTGATGGGCTTCGATTTTTTCCAGATCCACTTCAAACTGAACACACCGATCGTCCGGGTGCAGGAATGGAGCGAGGTGGTGAAACCCGCCACGCTGTGGCTGGTGCCGCAATTGCCGCCGGATCTCGATGTGCCCGCCGAACTGATTCCGCTGGCCGACACTTTTTTGCTCGATACCTACCACGCCGGGAAATTTGGCGGTACGGGCGAAACGGGCGACTGGGCAAAGTTCCGGCGTCATCAGGCCGCCTATCCGCAGAAAAACTGGATTCTCTCCGGCGGCCTGAAGCCGGAGAATGTCACCGCGGCGATCAAGGCCACCGGTGCAAAGTTCATCGACGTGAACAGCGGCGTGGAGTCATCGCCGGGAGTAAAGGATCACGCGAAGCTGCAGGAGCTCTCGCTGGTGCTGCGCTCTGGGACGGAATAAATCGGTGAGGACTCGCGTGGCTGGTATCAGATGCGTGACCAATGCTTGAGTGGAGCACGCCGGGCATACCGGACGTAAAGAATTCGGATCGCGTCAGTGCACACGCGATAGGTGACGTGGTATTTGAAGCGTTTGAGGTAGCCGCTGCGGATGCCTGGTGCGATCTCCGGGCAGGAGTTCGGGAATCGCTTCACCTGTATTTCCCAAGCCCCGTATTCGTCAAGTAAGGCATGGCCAAGTTTTATCTTCAGATCCAGCTGGCGTGCGGCAGTGATCAGCTCATCCATAGCCAGCCGGTTGAAAGTGACTTTCACCGCAAGGCTTGGCGGGCTTTCTTTAAAACTTCAGATGACGGTATGCCTTCGTCGCCCTCGATGTCCATTTGGAGCGCCCGCAGTGAGCTGACGGTGGCGAGTTCGATCTGCGCCAGACGGTCATGAATTTCCGAACCAGCGAGTTTGCCGGTGGACTTCACCCGATGGGAGGAGCGGCGTGGAGGCTTGGCGGAGAGGGCGGAAGACATGGTGTTTAGATAGCCGCTTTTGAGGTTAGGGCAATAATCCTCTTCGTGCTCGTTGGGTTCAGATGCCCCAAAAGATTGTCTTTGACCGTGAGCCAGTCGAACGGCTTCGGCTTGGTTTGGTGTAGGAGCGACCTTATGCCGCGATAGTTTTTTAATCGCGGAAAAAAGCCGCTCTCGTGTTCTGCCCGGCGCATGACAAACTGCTGACAAAGTTTTACCTGCACCTGACAATTTGGATCGGCAAATGGGCTAGAGTGTAGCTTCTCAACCTAATCGTTCACCTATTTCGTACCCCAATGAAAATACCCTCTGGATTGCTTCTTCTCTTTCTCGCCTTGACGTTGTCGGTTCAAGCTGAGGAGGCGATACCGGCGAAGACGAGTCCTGCTGCGGTGAAGCGGGAACTGGTCTGGCCCGAGATTAAAGATCCGCAGGCGCTAATCGATTTCGCGAAGGCGGAAATCAAGTGCGTCGGAGACAACGGCAAGAAATGGGGGTTTATTGATCTATCTAAAAAACCTGAGATAGCTAATTTGCACTCCTCAGACTGCTTTGTCTCGCCGGAATATTTGATTATTTATTTAGACACACACCCTCTCACGGGTCAGGCACTTCTTGTTTTACCGCCGCCAAACACACTGCAAGAAAGAGAGAAGCGTTGGGTGGCGAAAATTGAGGATACGTCGACGCCTGGGATTAAACGGGTATTGGCACGTTTATCGTCCGACCCTAGCTGGTCGATTTACCAAGGCTATGAGCATTCTACAGTTCGTTGGCGAAATATTCAGAATCTTTCCAAAGATAAAAACACCTGGCCGATTCCACTGGAGTTTAGACTTCCTGTCTATCCAGAGCTGCCTCAAACGCAGGGCGTATCCGGGGAAGCAAACGTTGATTTTACAGTGACAGAGTCTGGTTCGATTTCGGATCTTTCAATTAAGGCTACTTATCCCGAGTTCGAATCTGTGGTGCGTGAGGTGGCGCAATATTGGCGTTTTGAGCCGGGAGTTGACTCGAAGACACGACTGCCGGCGGCAACACGGATGTCACTTACGGTGAAATTTATGATCGATGGTGATTGAGAAGTAGGGCGCAACTTTTCAAAAAATATGAGTAATCGCGGCGTAAGGCCGCTCCTACTGTTCAGAAGCCCGGCATGCCGCCGCGGGATTTCATCTGTTCCATCTGGCGCATCATCTTCTTCTGGTTGCCGCCTTTCATCATCTTCATGAGCTTCTGCATTTGCTCGAATTGTTTCATGAGCTGGTTCACTTCGAGTACCTTCACTCCGGCGCCTTTCGCGATGCGGATGCGGCGGTTGCCGTTTAAAATGGCGGGCTTGCGGCGTTCCTGAAGCGTCATCGAGTAAATGATGGCTTCGGTGCGCTTCATCTGGGCGTCGGCGTTGTCGGGGAGCTGCATGCCGCTCATGCCGGGCATCATGCCGATTATCGACTGCATTGAGCCCATCTTCTTCACTTGCTGCATCTGCGAGAGGAAGTCCTCGAGGTTGAAGTCCGCCTTGCGCATCTTTTCTGCCATGCGTTCGGCTTCCTTTTGGTCGATATTTTCCTGGGCTCGTTCAACGAGCGAGACAACGTCGCCCATGCCAAGAATACGCGAGGCGAGGCGGTCGGGATGGAATACCTCGAAGTCGCCGGTCTTTTCACCGGTGCCGGTGAACTTGATGGGGACGCCGGTGACGGACTTGATGGAGAGCGCCGCGCCACCGCGGGCGTCTCCGTCCATTTTGGTGAGAATGAGGCCGGTGAGTTGAAGGGCGTCGTGGAAGGCTTTGGAGACGTTGACCGCCTCCTGGCCGAGCGCGCCGTCGGCGACGAGGAGGATTTCGTCGGGCTGCACGACGGCGCTGAGACGTTTCACTTCCTCAATCAGATCCTGGTCGATCTGGAGACGGCCGGCGGTGTCGAAGATGATGACGTCGGCATTGGCCTCGGTCGCGACGTCCAGCGCCTTCTTGGCGATCGCGGGGACATCCTTGGACACGCGGTCGCAGTAGAAACCGAGTTCTTCCTGCTTGGCGAGGATCTCAAGCTGGTCGATGGCGGCGGGACGATAAACGTCGCACGCGGCGACGAAGGGGCGGCTGCCACGCTTCTTGAGCAGCTTGCCGAGTTTGGCGGTGGAGGTGGTTTTGCCCGAACCATGCAGACCGACCATGAGAATTTTGAGCGGGCGCTTGGCATTGAGTTCGGTGGTGCCTTCGCCGAGGAGGGTGACCAGTTCGTCGTGGATGATTTTGACGATCTGCTGGCCGGGCGTGATGGATTTCAGGACGGCCTGGCCGTTGCACGCGGTTTGGACGCGCTCGATGAATTCACGGGCGACCTTGAAATGAACGTCGGCGGCGAGGAGGGCGGCGCGCACTTCCTTGAGGGCGTCGGCCATGTTGGCCTCGGACAGTTGGCCGACCCCGCGCAGATTGCGGAGGGCGGAGGAGAGTTTTTCGGTCAGGGATTCAAACATGCGAAGCAAACCCTTGAATGATTTTTTGGCGCGAAGCAATCACGCGTGGAAGGCGATTTATTCCCTTTGGGTCTAATACCCCGGGGCTTGCCCCGGCTTGGTTGGTTGGGATGATGAGGAATGGAAAGTCGATACATCCACAAGCCGCACAATGTTTCGGTGCTGATGTATCACTTGGTGTGT